>Ga0114995_10000103_pt1 | contig 51456 bp, 48 predicted proteins | sample ArcticOcean_MG_C_11_FD_87038 | JGI IMG/M metagenome (GOLD analysis project Ga0114995, IMG submission 87038) | Marine microbial communities from western Arctic Ocean - ArcticOcean_MG_CB2_154 | ecosystem: Environmental > Aquatic > Marine > Oceanic | place: Arctic Ocean: Canada Basin | collected... | reverse complement strand
AATAAATGATACACATTACTAGAAGAGAAAGATTTAGTGCAGCCCACATGCTTAGAAATGACAATTGGGATGAACAAAAAAACTTGGATGTATTTGGAAACTGTTCCAACAAAAACTGGCACGGACATAATTTTGAACTTTTTGTAACCGTAAAAGGAGAAGTTAATCCTGATACTGGTTTTGTAATAAACCTCAACCAACTTTCTCAAATATTAAATGAAAAGGTTATTGAAAAATTAGATCACAAAAACATCAATCTAGAGGTAGATTTTATGAAAGATATAATAGCATCTACCGAGAATTTAGCAATTGCCATTTGGAAAGAAATAGAAAAAGATATCCAAGATTTGGGAGCTAATCTTCACTGTATTGAGGTAAGAGAAACAGAAAATAATTTTGTAACATATTTTGGACATTAACAGATGAAAGGATACAAAAAAGAAGAATCTTACGACTTAGAGACTACCAACAAACTAAAAGAAAATTATTCAAATATTATTGAGAATATTGGCGAAGACCCAAATAGAGAAGGTCTATTAAAAACACCAGAACGAGTAGCCAAAGCAATGCAATTTCTGACTCAAGGATACAATACCGATGGAAAACAGATTTTAGAATCTGCTATTTTTTCGGAAGACTACAATCAAATGGTTCTTGTAAAAGGCATTGAATTGTATTCTTTGTGCGAACACCATATGCTACCATTTTTCGGAAAGGCATATATAGCATACGTTCCTAATGGTAAAATTGTAGGACTAAGTAAATTCCCACGATTGGTAGATGCTTTTTCTAGAAGACTACAAGTTCAAGAAAGGCTTACTAATGAGATTATGCAGTGTATTGACGAAACTCTAGAGCCAAAAGGAGTAGCTGTAGTGATTGAAGCCCAGCATTTGTGTATGCAAATGAGAGGAGTAGAAAAACAAAATTCGTTTACTACCACATCGGCTTTTTCTGGGGTGTTTATGAATAATGAAAAAACAAGATCCGAATTTATGAATTTGATATCTTCTAAATTAACATAATTATGAAAGCATACGTATTTCCTGGACAAGGAGCACAATTCTCAGGTATGGGAAAAGATTTATTTGAAAACTCTGCACTAGCAAAAGAAATGTTTTTGCAAGCAAATGAAATTCTAGGATTCGACATTACCAATATAATGTTTGAAGGAACTCCAGAAGACTTAAAACAAACTAAAGTTACTCAACCAGCTATATTTTTACACTCTGTAATTTTAGCTAAAGTAATGGGCGATAGCTTTAAACCAGAAATGGTAGCAGGACATTCGTTAGGCGAATTTTCGGCATTAGTAGCCGCTAACTACCTGACTTTTGAAGACGGATTAAAATTAGTTTCTCAAAGAGCAATGGCAATGCAGAAGGCATGTGAAAACACCCCTTCTACAATGGCAGCTATTCTTGGCTTAGAAGACCAAGTAGTAGAAAATATTTGCAGCCAAATAGAAGGTGTTGTCGTTCCTGCTAACTATAATTGCCCTGGCCAACTTGTAATTTCTGGCTCTATAGAAGCTATCGATATTGCTTGTGAGAAACTAACGGAAGCAGGAGCTAGAAGAGCTCTAAAACTTCCTGTTGGTGGAGCGTTTCACTCTCCTCTTATGGAGCCAGCAAGAATGGAACTTTCTAAGGCAATAGAAAATACGGACTTCCATTTAGGAGACTGTCCTATTTACCAAAACGTAACAGCCAGTGCGGTAACAAATCCAGAAGAGATAAAAGAAAATCTTAATAAGCAACTAACTGCCTCTGTTAGATGGACTCAGACTATGGAAAAGATGGTTTCTGACGGACTAAGCTCGGTAACTGAAGTAGGACCAGGAAAAGTATTGCAAGGTTTGTTTAAAAAGGTAGATAGAGCTCTAGAAACAGAAAGCGCCGCTTTATAAAGCCGACTGAAGAGAAAAATTGTTTTGAGCAACTAGCTTATGCCAGTATTTGTTGGTTTGGCACTCTTGCAACAAAACAGACTGGTGTAGGTTATGGCAATCGGTTCCAACAAAATCGACCATTTCTAAATCTATTAGCGTTTTTGCTCTATTTTCTACTTCCTTACCATAATACCCAACAAGAGACAGGAGGTTAAGCTGAAGAAAAACATTTTTTTGTCTTAACTCTTTTAATTCGTCAATTGTCATATAAAGGTATCGCTCAGGATGGGCTAAGACCATTTTATATTGCTTCAACTGAATTTGAAAAATAGTTTCGTGAAATCTTGGAGGAGCAGAAATGAATGATGTCTCCACTAATAAATAATTATCTCCCCAGCTAAGAAGCTTCTCCGTTTCTAGTTTTTCAGCAAATTCGAAATCTAGAAAATATTCTGCTCCAGCTTCAATAGTAAAATCAATAGATTGATTTTTTAATTCTTCTCGAACCAACTCTAAACCTTGCTTAATATTTGTAGGGTTATTTCGATAAAAATCACTCATTATATGAGGAGTGGTAATGGCCTTTTTATAACCAAGCTCTATCATGTTTTTTATAATAGAAACAGAAGTTTCTACATCCGGAGATCCGTCATCAATCCCAGCTATTAGGTGAGAATGAATATCGCAACCCAAAACACTAAAAGAAATTGGTTGTAAATCCTTTTTAAAAAGACTTTTTAGCCAACTCATTTATTTATACTGATTTTTATAATAGTTCTGATATTCTCCTGAAGTAACTCTATCTAGCCACTCTTCGTTATTCAAATACCAATCGACTGTTTTACTTAATCCTTCTTCGAATTGTAAAGAAGGTTCCCATCCTAGTTCGCTTTTAATTTTAGAAGCATCAATAGCATATCGTTTATCATGGCCTGGCCTATCCTTAACGTATGTAATCAACTTAACAGAAGAACCTTGCTGTCTGCCTAGCTTAGTGTCCATAATAGAACACAAGAGTTTTATAAGATCAATGTTTGTCCATTCGTTAAAACCACCAATATTATAGGTTTCACCCATTTTACCTTTATGGAAAATATCGTCTATTGCCCTTGCGTGATCAACTACATATAGCCAATCTCTGGTAAACAATCCGTCACCATATACCGGTAAAGATTTATTATTCTTAATGTTATTAATGAATAAAGGAATAAGCTTTTCTGGAAACTGATTTTCTCCGTAATTATTAGAACAATTGGATATTACAAAAGGAAATTGGTAGGTATTACCATATGCTCTAACGAAATGATCGGAACTAGCTTTAGATGCTGAGTACGGAGACTGAGGGTCGTAAGAGGTTGTTTCTAGAAAGAATCCCTGCTCTCCTAACGATCCGTATACTTCGTCTGTAGAAACGTGGTAAAACAGCTTATCTTTCGATTCTGAGCCCCAAATATTTTTAGCGGCATTTAATAAGTTAACCGTTCCAACTATGTTGGTATGGATAAACTCCATAGGGTTGCTTATTGATCTGTCTACATGCGATTCGGCAGCTAAATGAATAACGCTGTCAAATTTATACTTATCAAAAATATTTTGAATGAAATTAGAATCTACAATATCTCCTTGCTCAAAGATATAATTGTCGTGATTTTCTATATCCGATAAATTCTCTAGATTACCTGCATAGGTAAGCTTATCTAAGTTCACAATTTTATATTGGGGATACTTATTTACAAATAACCTTACTACATGAGAACCAATAAAACCCGCTCCACCTGTTATCAATATTGTCTTCATCAAAAAAAATTTATTTTCAAATATAAATAATATTTCGTGCCTTAAATTGGTTAATGTATTTAATTAAATTAGCCCAATGAGAATATTGATATTTTTAAGCTTTCTTTTTAGTAGTACATTTTTAATTGGTCAGGACAAACAAAACATGTTTTTTGTTAGTGCAAACTACGATTTACAAATTCCACTTTCCGATTTAAAAACAGATTACGGAATAAGTTCGGGGGTTGGCTTTGATGTTTCTATGCTAACTACTGAAAACGTTTATTGGTCCATTTCAAATTCTTTTATGTTCGGAAACAACGTAAACGACACTACTATACTAGATCATCTTATGGATGAAAACCGAAACATTGTTGACCAAAACGGTCAAATAGCAGACATCACCTTACAGCAAAGGGGTTTTAATTCCAATATTAGACTGGGGTATCTTCACCCTACCTTTAATGAAACCTCAGGAATTTTCGCATATGGATTTGTTGGCTTTCACCAACACAAAACAAGAATTGATGTTAGAAACACATCGGTACCTCAGCTAAATGAAGATTATAAAAAAATATATGACCAGCTAAGAAATGGCCTATCTACTGGTGCTTTTCTTGGCATCATGCATATCAGTCAAAAAAACTTCACCCATTTTTATGCAGGTTTAGAATATACCAAAGCCTTTAGTCAAAATAGAAGAACCACCAATTTTCACCCTGTTAAAGAAGGCAACTATAACGACTCGTTCTTGAGCTTCAAACTAGGATGGATCATCCCTATTTCAAAAAGAAGTGTTAAAGAATTCTATTACTTCTAATGCTGTTTTTATATAACATAAGCATTGGGTTATATAGAATACTCATCCTGTTAGCTAGTCCTTTTTACCCCAAAGCCAAACAACTAATACAAGGAAGAAATCAAACCCTTGCAAACTTCTCAATAGAAGATGGCATAATTTGGGTCCATTGTTCTTCTTTAGGAGAGTACGAACAAGCTGTTCCGGTTTTAAAAGAAATTAAAGCTCTAAAAGACAATCGTAAAGTATTACTTACCTTCTCATCCCCTTCTGGCTACATCAATAAAAAAGATAATTTCATTGGAGACTTCATTTGCTACCTTCCTATAGATACTTTATCAAAAATGAGGGAGTTTGTTGCTAAAGTAAAGCCACAAAAAGTTCTTTTAATTAAATACGAGTTTTGGCCAAATATGCTTCTTGCATTAAACGAAAAAAACATCCCTGTTTATAGCATCTGTTCTGTTTTCAGGAAAAACCACTTCTTGTTTAAAGAGTACGGAAAGTGGAATCTAAAGATTATTGCCAAATCGATCACTCATTTTTTTGTTCAAGACCAGCGCTCAAAAGAAAACTTAAAGGCTAACAATATTTCCAATGTTAGTGTAGTAGGAGATAGTAGGTTTGACAGAGTACTGGATATTGCACAAAATAAAAAGCATATAAATCTTATAGAAGAGTTCAGAGAAGATAAAAAACTAATTGTTTGTGGCAGTACATGGCCTAAAGATGTAGAGCTTATTTTAGACTTATCGAAAAACAATCCTAAGCTCAAGATTATTATTGCACCACACGAAATGAGCCATTTAAATAAAATTAATGTGGGGTTAAGGTACTCTAAGGCAACTCAAGACAACATAAGCCAGCACAACATCCTTATCATTGATTCTATAGGCTTGCTTTCTTCTTTATACCAATACGGAGATATTGCATACATAGGAGGCGGATTTAACAATGGAATACACAATACCTTAGAAGCGATAAGCTATGGCATCCCTGTGGTATTCGGACCTAAATATAAAAAGTTTGTAGAAGCAGTGTCTTTAACCGAACAAGGTTTAGCAAAATCGGTTAATAATAAAGAGCAATTGCAAAAAGCATTTTCTGATTTTACAGAAAAACCTTTATCTAAAGATATCAAATCTTTTTGCCAGCAAAATAGTGGGGCAAGCCATAAAATAATGAAGTTTATATTCTCTTAAATTTCTTTCGTCAGAAAATTATATAACTCAATCGAGTTTTATTCGACCTCATCAAAAACCATAGTTTACATTCAAAAAAAGATTCTTTTCTTTACAAAAGATATATGAAAAACAACCACCGTTTATAGAAAAACGAAAACACTTACTCCCCCCTTTCTACAAAAGAGAAACCTCCCTGGTTTCTCTTTTTTTTTGGCTTAGATAACAATAAAATAGCCCCAAACCTCTCGCACAAAATAGTTATTGTAATTTGTTACTAATCTAATATGGTTTCAGGTGTAACTAATTCCGCTAATTTAGAAGCAATTTCTTCCATTGAATCTTCTATTGTACTTAAGCCACTTCGTGAACCAAGCAAAGGACTTACATCCCGTAAATCATCAAAAGTTGTATCGTGAACAATAGGTACAAGTAAATCACGAGCTAGAAGAGCAGAAAGTTCCTTATCGGCAATACCTGCTCCTTCGATACGTTTAAGAAACAAAGGTGTAACTAATACTATTCCAACGCGAGACTTAACTAATCCTTTATCGATTTCACGCATTAAAGGTGAACCTAACGCAACATCTTTTTCACTAAACCAAACGGATACACCTGTGGATTCTAGTATGTCGTGTAATTCTTTAGCTGCACCTTTTCGGTCGTCCCAAGCGTGACATAGAAAAACATCACGCAAATCTGGTTTATCCAAACGTTCCTCAACATTTTTTCTAACTGGTGTCAGTGTTCGAATTTCCGCTGGCGTATATAAAACTGTAGAACCAGATGAAGACCAACTCGCTTTAGTTTTTCTTTGTCCGCTACTACTTCCTCGACCCGTTAAATTATTTGAAGAATAAGAAGGATAGGAAGGATAGGAACTGTAACTACTACGATAACCTCTTCCTCCACAAGCTGGGCAACTATCCCTTCCACTTGCTGTACGATGTCCATAAGTTGGTGCTGTGCATCTTGCCATATTTTCTATTTTTATTTCACAGTTTCAAAAACTGTCATTTTTCTTTAATTTGTTTTGTGTTTGCTTTGTTTTTCTGAACATACCACTGATAGGAATAAAGGACTATAGAAGCAATGACGGCAAAAATTGCAATCTTGGGTAGGGAATAAAAAAGACATTCCCAATCCAATGGTTTTCGCATTTGATACCCTCTTACCCCTGTTTTATAGCTTAGTGTAAGGAGAATGAATGCGCAAACAAAATAAACCAGCAGCCGTTTAAGTGAAAACTTCCCTTTTGCTCCCGACTTCCCATTGTCATTATTAATTATTTTCATCAGTAACGGGAGAAATTTCTAAGGGAATAATAGGCTGAGACACTCTTGTATTATCTATTGGTGCTATTCCCGAATCAAATCCTTCCGAAGATATATTATGATTTTGTAATATTTCATTTGTTTTATTCTTTTTCATTGGTTCGCTTATTTGTAAATCTCGCTTGTAGTTGTTTTTATTTTAGGGTCATAATCAACTTTTGAGCATCTTTCTGAAAAACTCTTATAAAATAATTACCTATCCGTAAATCAGATGAATATATCTTACCTTTCTATCTTTTAATAAGACTTAATCGTACTCAAAAGGTAATTCGCTTTGATGTAATTTGAGCTTGTTACCCTCTAACTTATCAAAGCCAATATATTTTCCTTTATCTAAGATCAATTCATATTTACTCTCCTGTCCATTAACATCTATAACCAACTCCAATATCTTTTCTTCAGAGCAGTTGATTATTTTATTATCATAATGGATTATTAATTCATGCCCTTTTTTTGATACATTAATATTAACATCAGTTAACCCATCTATTTGGTCACTCGTCAATTCAACATCCTTAAATATCGAACACCCATTAATTGAACATCCTACTTTATCTTTATCAAAAAAGTCTTGAAAATCAATACTCAAAATGATTTTTTCGTCAACTTGTTTACCCATATTACAAGATTGAGTGAATAGTATTAGCATCAAGAATAACTTCATCATTCATTAAAGTTTTTGTTTTCCTTTATTTAGGTTACCTGCTTTGTAATCTTTTTCAATTTTAAGAACCTGCTTTTCAGTAATTTTTATTCCCGCATTAGGTTGCTTTGTTTGATGCAATAAGTTTCCGTTATCCAGATTGTCATAAGCTTTTACAGATTTATCTATACCACTCGCAAAGTTCAAAAAACTAAACTGAGGCTAAACGTGGAATAAAAAACTCAAACACTAAATAAATTTCAAGAATAATCAAAATAACAAATAACAATAATGACCATAATATTACCTTATTCAAAACGTAAATTTTTTTATACCAAAAAATAAAAATTATTACGCTAAAAAAAGAAACAAATGCTGCTATGTTCACAAACAACCCTGACATATAAATTTTTGCACCTTTCATAAGTTCTTCTTTATAATCACCCACAAAATAGATACTGGCATTTGTTTGAAAATCAATAAGCTTAAAAAAGCTATAGCTAAAAGAAACTAAAACTAATATTCCAATCAAAGTAAAACCTCCCCATTTCTTTTGTTTGTTATTCATTTTTAATGATCTTGAATTTTATTTAAAATCTGGCATCGGCGAACCAAAAGGATAATAGTCGCTAGTAGAAAGTACATCGGCAGTGTAGGTATTAAAAAAGTAGCCATATTCATCAGCATAATTATCAGGAGTTATCAGACTACGCTCTGAAGTAGTTGCGTATATAAACAAATTAGAAAAACGTAGTTCTTTCATGTAGGGTGGCTTTAAATAAGAATACTAATTTACAAAAAATTGTAAAGCATAAAAACAAAAAACTCTTACACTTTAAAAGTGTAAGAGTTTTTTTGTACCCAGGGCGGGACTTGAACCCGCACGGACATTACTGTCCATTGGATTTTAAGTCCAACGTGTCTACCAATTCCACCACCTGGGCATTGGGTATTTCAATAAAATGCTCCTTTTTAAGAAAGCGTTGAGCGAGTGATGGGATTCGAACCCACGACCCTCACCTTGGCAAGGTGATGCTCTACCCCTGAGCTACACTCGCATTCTTAATTGGGTCGGCAAATGTAATATAATTTTGAAATCTATCAAACACAAGACCCCTTTTTTTACAATCCGCTTAACTTTTTTATTTCATTTAGTTTAATCAATGCTTCTACTGGGGTCAATGTGTTTACATCAAGATCAACTATTTCATCCCTTATTTGTTTAAGCACAGGGTCATCTAACTGAAAGATACTTAACTGTAAATCATCTTCGCTTTGCTTTAAAGAATCTTTCACATCCGACTGACTATGAGTCTTTTCAAGCTTTTTCATAATGGTTTTAGCTCTGGAAACAACCACAGAAGGCATACCCGCCATTTTAGCAACATGAATACCAAAACTATGTTCGCTACCTCCTTGCACTAGCTTTCGCATGAAAATAATCTTATTGGTCAGTTCTTTTACCGAAACATTAAAATTCTTTATTCTTTTAAAAGTCTGACTCATTTCGTTTAACTCGTGGTAATGAGTAGCAAACAACGTTTTTGCTTTAGTAGAATGTTCGTGAATATATTCTGCTATTGCCCAAGCAATAGATATTCCATCATAAGTACTAGTGCCTCTACCTATCTCATCTAAGAGGATAAGGCTTCGATCGGAAACATTGTTTAATATACTTGCCGTTTCATTCATCTCCACCATAAAAGTAGACTCTCCTTGAGAAATGTTATCTGAGGCACCTACCCTTGTGAATACTTTATCGACCAGACCTATTGTAGCGCTCTGTGCAGGAACAAAACAACCCATCTGAGCCATTATAACAATTAGGGCAGTTTGCCTTAAAATAGCGGACTTACCAGACATATTAGGGCCAGTAATCATTATAATCTGTTGTTCGTTCTGATTTAATAATATATCATTAGCAATATACTCTTCCCCAACAGCCAATTGCTGCTCTATCACAGGATGTCTTCCATTCTTTATTTCAAGTGTGTAAGAATCATCCATTACAGGTTTTACATAATTATTTTTAAGAGAAATATTAGAAAATGAATGTAAGCAGTCTAGCTCCGCAATCTTTTGGGCATTTATCTGAATGTTACTTATATAATCGGTCAGACTATGTACTAAGTCATTATAAAGATTGAATTCTAGAGTTGCTATCTTTCCTTCCGCTCCTAATATTTCGGTTTCCAACTCTTTTAGCTCCTCGGTTATATAACGCTCTGCATTAACCAGGGTTTGCTTGCGAATCCAGTCTTCTGGAACTTTATCCTTATGGGTGTTTCTAACTTCTAAATAATAACCAAACACATTATTAAAGGCTATTTTAAGAGAAGGTATTTGAGTTCGTTCTGTTTCTCTAGCTAAAATTTGTTGCAAATGTTCGTGACTAGAATGGGCTATAGAACGCAAATGATCTAGGTCTTGGTTTACACCAGCTTTAATGACGCATCCTTTATTTAAGGCAATCGGAGCATCGTCTTGAATTTCATTTTCAATTCTTTCTCGAACAGATTCACACAAGTTAATTTGGTCTCCAATCTTATTCATTACCGCATTAGAACAACTAGCAGTTATCTCTTTAACATCAACTAAAGAAAGTAGAGCATTTTTAAGATGTACTACTTCTCTTGGGTTAATTCGAGCAGTGGCAACCTTCGAAATTATTCGTTCTAAATCACCAATATCTTTAACGCTTTTTTCTAAAAAAGAACTAGGCTCTTCATTTTCTATCATCCACTGAACAACCGAATGACGGTCTTCAATAGAGCGTTTTTTATTTAATGGGAAAGCTAGCCATCTTTTAAGTAATCTGGAACCCATAGGAGTAGTGCAAGAATCGAGAACATCAATTAAAGAAATAGCTCCAATATTTGATGATCCGAATAATTCTAAATTACGAATTGTAAACTTATCCATCCAAACGTGGTTATTCTCTTCCAGACGCTGTAAATTAGAAATGTGTTTTACGTGTAAATGCTGTGTGTCCGACAAATACTGAAGGGCAGCTCCTGCGGCAATAATGCCTTCCTCCAAATCTTCTACACCAAATCCTTTTAGGGTAATTGTTTCGAAATGGTTTAGAAGTTTTTCTTGAGAAAAATCTTTGGTATAAACCCAATCTTCCTGAGTGTTACAATAGAATTGATCTCCGAATGATTCTAAAAATTGTTTGTTTTTTTGTTTCTGATATACTACTTCTGAGGGCGAAAAGCTTTGAAGTAGTTTCCCTATATAACTTGAGTTTCCTTGAGACACAAAAAACTCTCCTGTAGAAATGTCTAAAAAAGAAATTCCTGTCATTGTTTTACCGATATGAACGCTAGCCAAGAAGTTATTCGACTTGTTGTCTAAAACTTTATCGTTGTAAGAAACACCTGGGGTAACCAATTCGGTTACGCCTCTCTTAACAATACTTTTAGTTAATTTAGGATCTTCTAACTGATCACAAATAGCAACTCTATAACCAGCTCTTACTAATTTAGGTAGATAAGTATCTAAGGAATGATGGGGGAAACCTGCTAACTCGGGGTTGCTAGAACCATTTGCTCTTTTAGTTAATGTTATACCTAAAATTTGTGATGCTTTTATAGCATCCTTACCGAACGTTTCGTAAAAATCTCCTACTCTAAAAAGAAGCAAAGCATTAGGGTATTTAGCTTTAATCCCATTATACTGAACCATTAATGGAGTTTCTTTTTTAGCTTTTGTGTTTTTTTTGGCCTGCAATTCCTAATTTAATTAAATTCGTAACTCAAAATAAAATAATGCGTAAGTTAAAAAATAACGAGTTAAATAGACTCAATTTAGAAGAATTTAAAAACCATAAGAAAACACCTATTGTTTTAATTCTTGATGATGTTCGCTCTGCTCATAATGTAGGATCTGTCTTTCGTACATCGGACGCCTTTTTAGTAGAGAAGATATTTTTATGCGGCATTACACCAAAACCACCACACAAAGAAATAAGAAAAACTGCTCTAGGTGCTTATGACTCTGTGGACTGGGAACATAATAAAAGCGTGGAGGAATGTGTGGAATCCTTAATAAAAGACGACTATTATATTATAGCTATCGAACAGGCACAAAATGCAACTTATCTTAATGACTTTAAAGCCCCATTAAATAAAAAATTGGCGTTTGTATTTGGCAACGAAGTAAATGGGGTGAACCAAACAATAATGGACAAAAGCAACGAATGCATCGAGATACCCCAATACGGAACAAAACACTCCTTTAACATTTCTGTGAGCGCTGGTATAGTTTTATGGTCTGTTTTCGAAAAAATTAAACCTTAAGGCTGTACAAAGTCTACTCTTCTATTAATTCCCTCAATAGTATTCATAATAGACAACTCACCCTTAACATTTTCTAAAGTTGCTTCCGAGTTAATTACTAAAGGCATTGTTTCCCCTTTAGACATAACAAACAATCTGTCTTGTGAGATTCCAAAGACATCTACCAAATAAGTTTTTACAGATTCAGCTCTTTTCAAACCTAAATCATTATTGGAGTAAATAGAACCGTTGCTATCGGTATGGCCAACTACGTTTAAGGATAAATCGGCATTTGCTAATAATACTTTAGCTACAATTGCTAAACTTTTTAGGTCCTCTTCCTTAATATTTACACTAGAAGAATTAAAATACACAGAAGGCAAAATAGAAGGGGTACCATCATTAACTTCTTCTCCATTTTGATTTACTAAAACTCCAGGCTTAGTATTTGAGTCTAAATCTTTACTATCTCCAATACCATCACCATCAGAATCAACTTCCAGACCATTTTCATCTACAACTGCTCCTTTTGAAGAGAATGGATCAGCATCTAAATAATCAAACACCCCATCCATATCAACATCTAGTGGCTTACCAGAACCATCCACAGAAATATTATCGGGAGTATTAGGGTCTGCATCAAACTGATCAGCAACACCATCATTGTCCGTATCTTTTCTAAGTCCTTGTATTTGTTTTCTTGTTCTGGCTTGAGAATGATACGTTTCACTTAAAGGGTTGTACCATTGAAGGTTCTTTTTATTCTTACCCAAATTATATTTTAAACCCAATGAAGTAGCGAAGTAAGCATCCGTAGCATTATTAAATCCGTCGTTAGGAGAACTTTCTGTTACATCAATATCATTAGTTAAAGTTTGATTTTTAGTTAAATTAAGAGATAGCTCAAGCCTTTTAGATAGGGCATAATTTACATTAAGAAAATATTTATAGTAGTTAGCAATCCTAGCTGATTTTTCTTCGACATTATCCGCTGTAAAAGGCATAGGGTAGTCAATGTAGCCTACCACACCTACGCCAACAATAGAGTCATTATCGAGCTGAGTTGTTATAGATCGAAAAGAAGTTAAACCGACTCCAAAGCCAGTAAATACTTGAAATTTAGCAGTATTGAATTTCTTTATATTAAATATAAAAGTAGATATGTTTGCTTTAACACTAAGATCTACTGAGCTAAAAGAAGTTTCGAATTTTAAGTCCGAATATCCTGGGAAGCCTTGTCTGAAACCCGCCAAATTACCAACGTTAAATTCCCCTTTAAGACCAAAAACAGGATCAAATTGTTTGGAAACATTAAAATATGCTCCAAAACGGTGTTCGTTAAAATCATTGTAAGAGCTTGGAAAAATATCATTTTGCTTAACATCTCCTAAAAAAATAAGAGAAGATGCTCCAGCACCAACAGTCCATGTATTATATTGTTTTTTATTGATTTTTTCTTGACCAAATGAAAAAGAAGTGATCAAAAGTAATGCTGACAGCAAGTAAAAAGAAATATTTTTCATAGGAAGTTAAATTTAAAGTCCAAAAGTAAAAAAATATACCGTACTAGCATTACTAGTTTATCAACAATAGCTGTTTTAAAATTTTAAATAATAATAAGGAGTATAAGTCGATATAAATTTATATTTGTAAAATATTAATTAAGGTAAAATTCAAATGTTAAAATTGAAAAATTTCATACTCTTATTACTTGTAGTAATGTTTTCATCCTGTGGTTTAGAAACAATGGTTTCTAAATTCAATACTGTAGACTTTCAAGTTAAACCAACTCAAGTAGAAGTTCATGGTGGCAAAATTGCTATTGAACTAGAAGTTACAATTCCTGAAAAATATTTCGCGAAAAATGCATCTGCAGATTTTAGAGCGATGTTAAGCGATGGGGTTGATTCCGAAAACAAACATTATTTTAAATCTATTACAATACAAGGAGAAAAAATCTCTGCTGATGGCATTACAATAGGCTACGTAACTGGAGGTAAGTTTGATTATACTGCCGAGATAGATTACGACAAAAGCATGTTTGCATACTCACTTTACGCTACTGCAAAAGCAACCATTAATGATAATTCTAAAGAATTAGGAGCTATCAAAATTGCTGATGGTGTTATGGCAACAGCAACAAGAGTTCAAGATAACGAAACTGCTAAAGTATCTGCTCACAACTACGAAAAAGAAACTATTCTAGAAAAGTCAGCAACAATATACTTTACGGTAAATCAGTCAAACGTGAGATATTCTCAAAAAAGTTCGTCTGAAATTAAAGAACTTAAAGAATTTGCAAAACTAGGATACAAAACTAAAAATATTGAAATCTCTTCGTTTGCATCTCCAGAAGGAACCTTAGACATAAATGATAAAGTTTCTGACAACAGATCTAAATCTACATTCAACTACGCTAAGTCGTTGATGAGAAAAATTAAAATTGATGGTTACAACAACAACGATATGTATCTTAATACGTCAGTTGGTGAAGACTGGAACGGATTTAACAATCTAGTTCAATCTTCAAAAATGAAAGATAAATCTAAAGTATTAAACGTTGTACGTAATCAGAAAGACCCTCAGAAAAGAGAAGAAGCAATTAGAGACATGTCTGAAATCTATGACGCTATAGAAAACGATGTTTTACCAAAACTAAGAAAAGCAACTATTACAATACGTTCTTATCAACCTAAAAAGAGTGATGCTGAAATAGCTGAACTAGCTATCGCTGATCCATCTAAATTAGATATCAAAGAATTATTGTACGCTGCACAGTCTAACACAGACAATAGTGTAAAGACTACTCTTTATAATACGATAAACACTCTATTCCCTGCTGACTACAGAGCTAACAACAACTTAGCAAGCATGGCTATAGAAGCAAATGATATTTCTTCTGCTAAACAATACTTGGACAAAGCCAACTCTATCAGTCCAAACCAAGAAGATATTTTAGAAAACTATGGAATTATTGCTGCAAGAGAAAACGATCTCCAAAAAGCAACTACCTTTTACAATCAGTCAAATGCCAATGATCTAAATAAAGGAATCCTTAACATTAAAACTGGTAACTATAGCTCAGCAGCTAGTCAGCTTAAAGGTGATGGTTTTAATGCTGTATTAGCCAGAACAATGAATGGAGACAATTCCAAGCTAACTTCTGACAAGTCCGCACACGGAAACTACCTAAACGCTGTTGTTAGCGCTAGAAAAGGAAACAAAGCAGAAACATTAAACTATCTTAAGAAAGCGATAACAAACGATCAGTTAAAATCGCAAGCTAAGCAAGACATTGAATTCAAAGCTTTCCAAGCAGATTCAGAATTTTTAGGATTGTTTTAATAAACACTCATTATAAAAAAAGCCCATTTATTAAAATGGGCTTTTTTTTATGACTAAATTTTAAAGCGATGTACTCCAGGAGTGTAGGTTTTCATAAATAGTTCTTTCATTTTATCAAAAGCTTTTTGGTCTTTTGCAAAGTCTACATTCTCAACATCTAATATTAAAATGGGAAAAGACCTATCCATTTTGAAAAAATCAAAATAGATATTTTGAATATTTAATAAGTAATCATTCGAAATATCTTTCTCGTAAGACCTACTTCTATGCGAAATGTTTTCCTGAAGTCTATCTAACGAAGAATGAAGGTAAACTAACAATTCTGGAACGACTAAGTTATTTAAGGCTATATCAGCAAATCGATTAAAAAGAATTAACTCTTCATCGGACAGGTTATTCATTGCGAAAAACTTCGACTTCATAAAAAAGTAATCAGAAATAACAAGAGGCGAAAATAATTCGGGAGAAATAGATTCGCTTAATTGCTGAAACCTTTCAGCCATAAAAAACATTTCTAAAGACAAGGCATATCTATCGGGATGTTCATAAAACTTTTTAAGAAAAGGATTATCTTCAAACTGCTCTAAAACCAATTTACAGTCTAAATGTTGAGACAGCATATTAACAAAAGTGGTCTTCCCTACTCCAATGTTTCCTTCTACAGAAATGTATTGATATTTCATATTTTTATAACTTCAGATTTATCTGGACAATCAGACAACAGCCTGCTTATCGATTTATTAAATTTTGGATGAATAAAGTTTGAATTTATTTCGTCAAACGGCAACAATGTAAATCTTCTTAAATGCAATCTTGGGTGGGGAATTTCTAGATTATCACCATCAAAGATTAAATCATTGAAAAATAATATGTCAATATCAATAATTCTGGCCTGATAACCATCATCGGAACTTCTTTTTCTACCAAACTGCCTTTCGATCAACTGGCATTTTTCAAGCAATTGAAATGGATCTAATAGAGTTGACACTTTTAAAACCTGATTTGCAAATTTGCTTTTATGATCAAAACCCCAAGGTTCTGACTCATAACAAGAAGACATCAAAGATATCTCTCCTACTTCTGTGCTGATTTGCTTGTGACATTGTAAAAAAACCTGCAACGAATTGCCTATGTTTCCACCAAGTAATAGATAACTAATATTCATTACTTCAAAAATAACAAACACACAGATCATTATTCATCAAAATTTAAATAAATTTGTTTTAAATAATTAATAAGCAAAAACATGTTAAACTTCTTAAAAAGACTTGTCGGATCAGTGTTGACGATGGTTATATCCTTCTTCATCATTTTCTTTGTTATTATAGGAATAATAGTCTCATCGAGCTCAGACGCTGAAGAAACCACTATTAAAAATAATTCTGTTTTAAAGATCAACTTTAAAGGTCAAATTATTGATCGAGGAAACGACGAAATTGACATTGAAAATATAATAAATCAGTCGGAAGCAAAAGTTGGATTAAATAACATTTTATCCTCCATAGAAAAAGCAAAAAAAGACGATAGAATAAAAGGTATATATCTTAATGTAGAAAACATATCTGCAAGCATTGCTACCCTAGAGGAAATCAGAAATAAATTAAAAGAATTTAAAGATTCCACCAATAAATTTATCCTTTCATACTCTGAAGTATATGGTCAGTCAGCCTACTATATTTCTTCTGTTGCAGATGAAATTTACTTACACCCTCAAGGTATGTTGGAATTAAAAGGATTAGCCTATCAAGGAATGTTTTTCAAAAATACATTAGAAAAACTAGAGGTAGAAGCACAAATTATCAGACACGGAAAATTTAAAAGTGCTGTTGAACCTTTTATGCTCGAAAAAATGAGCAAATCTAACAGAATGCAAGTATCCCGATTTTTAACTTCATTATGGGGAGATTTAACAAAAGGAATGAGCGAAGGAAGATCTTTGAGCCAAAAAGAAATTAACTCTATGGCTCAAAATTTGCTAATTCAAGAAGCGGATCAAGCATTACAATATAATCTAGTAGACAAACTAGCATTTAAAGACGAACTGGTAGATAGTTTAAAATCAAAATTGAACTTAACTAAAGATCAAAAAATAAATTTTGTTTCCTTAAATAAATATAAAGACGTTTCTGTAAAAGACAAAAACACAAAATATTCGAAAAACAAGATTGCAGTAATCTATGCTACTGGAGAAATAAATGGCGGAGAAGGTTCTCCAGAATCAATTGGCTCAGAAGGATTATCTAAAACCATACGTGAAGCAAGAGAAGACAAAAACGTTAAAGCAATTGTTTTAAGAGTTAACTCTCCTGGAGGTTCAGCTTTAGCATCAGAGACTATTTTAAGAGAAATGGCTTTAGCAAAAGAAGCTAAACCTGTAATTGTATCAATGGGTGATGTTGCTGCTTCAGGAGGCTACTACATAGCCTGTCAGGCAGACACTATAGTTGCAAACCCTACTACTATAACAGGATCTATTGGTGTGTTTGGGGTATTAATGAATGCCAAAGAAATGATGAATAATAAATTAGGAATTACGATCGACACCGTAAAGACTAATAAACACGCCGACATAGGCACCATTTTTAGACCACTTACTAGAGTAGAAAGACAAATAATTCAAAACTCAGTAGAAAACGTATACGATACATTTATCAGTAGAGTTTCTCTAGGAAGAAATCTTAGTAAAGAATACGTTGACAGCGTAGGACAAGGAAGAGTATGGACTGGAAGAGATGCTTTAGAATTAGGTTTAGTTGATGTATTAGGAGGCTTAGAGACTGCTATTGAAATAAGTTCTAATATGGCTGACTTACAAGATTATAGAATCGTAAACCTTCCAAAACAAAAAGATCCGATTGAAGTGTTATTACAAGATTTAATGGGTGAAGAAGTTAGAAGTTCAATTGTCAAAAAAGAATTAGGCGATTTTTACGACACTTATATGGAATTAAAAAACATTAACTCAATGGACCAAATCCAGATGAGAATGCCTCAGACATTTGAAATCAGATAAATGAAAAAAGACGTTAGAACATTATCTAATCGTATATTCCTTATACTAGCGGGCTTGTTTATTGCTTCCTTAGTTGCCAGTAATTTAATTTTTCAAAAGTTCTTTAGTTGGAATCCGTTTGGATGGTACAATTTTGAGATTTCAGTCGGAATAATCCCATACCCTATCACTTTTCTTGTTACCGATATTATATCAGAAATTTACGGGAAAAAGAAAGCCACTGACGTAGTAGTTTCAGGCTTGTTCGCAAGCTTATTTGTTCTGTTAATTATTTGGGTTTCCGATGCAGCACCTGCTACTTCATGGTCACCAATAGACGATAAAACATTTAATTCGGTATTTAGCTTCACTACTATAGCAGTTGGAGCGTCAATGATTGCTTATTTAGGAGCTCAGTTTATAGATGTGAGAATTTATCACTTTTGGAAAAAGCTAACTAATGGAAAAAAATTGTGGTTAAGAAACAATGCATCCACTTTTTGCTCCCAATTAGCAGACACGTCAATAGTACTAATACTATTATGTTACTTTAATGTAATTGAATGGGATAAGTTTTGGATATTATTAATAAGCGGAGTTTTATTTAAAGTAATTGTAGCTCTTTTAGACACCCCATTACTTTACCTAGCAACATACTTTATCAGGAAAAAATTAAATTTAAAATTTGGAGAAGAAATTCCTTATTAATAATTTAAACTAACCACATAACCAGTATGTTTTCTAACGTTTAAAACAAACTGATTATCCAACATTAAATACTGGCCTTTAATGCCCGTAAGCTTGCCGCTAATCTCGTTGGTTTTATCAAAACTCATACTCTTAACTTTAGTAGGATATTCCAAGACAGGATACTCTAACTGCAACATTTCCGAATCCACAACATATTGTTTTAAATCTGGAGGAAGATGGCTAATCATTTCCTTTTTCAATTCTATCAAATTAACATCCGGATTTAAATCATTCTTCAGCATTTTTTGCCAATGGGTTTTATCAGCTATGAAAGACTTTAAATGAACCTCTATCATTCCTGACAAATAACGATTAGGCGTTTCTGCTAAAATAATGGTTTGGTAGGCTCCTTGATCAATCCATCTTGTAGGAATCTGAGGCTTTCTAGTTATCCCAACTTTAGCGTTAGCAGTAAGAGCTAGATAAACTAACTGTGGAGTTAAATGGTATTTCTTTTCCCACTCCATATCTCTTCCTATTCCTAAATGAGCCTGACACTTTTCAGGATGAATAATACATTCGGATGCCATTGGAGAATCTTTAAAACAAGGATAACAAAACCCTTGATTAAAAGACTTGTATGTTTGAACCCCGCAATCGACACAAAAAATAAGGTTTTCGTAATTAAATAGTATGTCTTTTCCGATAAGAGAATTCATATCTACCAACTGATCTCCTATTGGCAAATGGTAACTAATCGGATTAGTTAATTCGCTCTTCATTTTTTGCAAACTGCCTGTTACTTTCATTTGAAATTGATATTTTTAGCCTTAAATAAACACTGAATCGAATATATGATTTTTTCATTAAAAAGCACCTTTATGTCATGGGTAATGAGAAAAAGAATTCACCAAATAGAACTCTTCATTAAATTCCCTCATGACGTACAAAATGAGATACTTTTCAAGCTTCTAAACACTGCGCAAAAAACAGAGTGGGGAATAAAATATGATTTTGAAAGCATTAAAACGTACCAAGATTTCAAAAACAGAATTCCTATTTCAAACTACGATGATATAGCAGGAGATATTTTAAGACTTAGAAAAGGAGAAGAAAATATCTTATGGCCCTCACAAAGTAAATGGTTTGCTAAGTCTTCAGGAACAAGCGGATCAAAAAGCAAATACATACCAGTCACTCAAGAATCTTTAATGGATTGCCATTTTAAGGGAGGTAAAGACATGTTATCTATGTATTGCGAAAACTACCCAAGTACTACCATTTTTAATGGGAAAAGTGTAATAATGGGAGGAAGCCACGAGCCATCCTTATCGCAACAAACAAAAGATGGGGACATGTCGGCAATCATTGTAGAAAACCTTCCATTTTGGGTAAATCTTCACCAAACTCCAAATAAAGAAATTCGTTTGATGAATGACTTTGAAAAGAAAATAAAACAAATGGCAATAATAACTGCCAAAGAAGACGTAACAAACATTTCGGGTGTTCCTTCATGGATATTAGTTTTGTTCCAAGAAATACTAAAAAATACAGGAGCTAAAAACATGCAAGAAGTATGGCCTAATATGCAACTTTACATGCATGGCGGAATAAACTTCGATCCATACAGAGAACAATTTAATAAGCAATTCCCTCAGCCAATAAACTATTTAGAAACCTATAATGCATCAGAAGGTTTTTTCGGAATACAAGATCAGAAAAATAGCGATGAAATGCTTTTAATGCTTGACTACGGAATTTTTTATGAATTTATAGCAATGGATGATTTTTCAAATGAGAATGCAATTCCTTTATGGCAAGTACAAAAAAACAAAAACTACGCCCTTATAATTACAACAAACGCTGGTCTTTGGAGGTATTTAATCGGAGATACAGTAACATTTACATCCACATCACCTTATAGAATTAAAATTACTGGCAGAACAACTCAGTTTATAAATGCTTTTGGAGAAGAATTAATAGTGGAAAACGCAAATCAAGCACTAAAAATAACTTGCCAATTAACAGACTCTATTATTAACGAATACACCGTAGCACCTGTTTTTATGGATAAAGGAAAAAAAGGAGCACACGAATGGTTTATAGAATTTGAAAAAGAACCAATAAATAAAATAGAGTTTCTAAGTATATTGGACGAGAATCTAAAAAATCTAAATTCGGACTACGAAGCCAAAAGAAACAAAAACCTAGCGCTTGAAGCTCCTATTTTAAATGTAGTAACTCAAGGATATTTTTATAATTGGATGAAAAAAAACAATCGATTAGGAAGGCAATTTAAAGTGGCAAGATTAAACAACAACAGAGAGCTTGTTGAGTCGATGTTTAAAAATGAAAGTTTAAGTTTGAAATCATATAAATTAAATTAAATTAGTATCACCAAAATCGAGTCGACAATGCATATAGCAATAGCAGGAAATATAGGATCAGGAAAAACAACATTAACTAGTTTATTGTCCAAACATTATGGATGGGATGCTCATTATGAAGATGTTGATGATAATCCTTACTTGAATGATTTTTATAAAGACATGCAGCGATGGTCTTTTAATCTACAGGTTTACTTCATGAAAAGTAGATTTGGTCAGGTTCAAAAAATCCATAATGGAGATAAAAATGTAATTCAAGATCGAACTATTTACGAAGATGCATTTATTTTTGCTCCAAACCTTCATGCAATGGGATTGATGAGTACTAGAGATTTTGACAACTATTCTAGTCTGTTTAATCTCATGAACGCTTTTATTCCTGCACCTAATTTATTAATCTATTTAAGGTCTTCTGTTCCTAATCTTGTGGAACAGATTCAGAAGCGTGGAAGAGACTATGAAAATTCTATCCGTTTAGACTACCTTAATCGATTAAACGAAAGATATGAGGCCTGGATATCGGAATACGAAAACAAGCTTCTTATAATCGACGTAGACGACCTAGATTTTCAAAATAATAAAGAAGACCTAGGAAAAATTATAACAAAAATAGAAGCCGAAATTAACGGACTTTTCTAATCATAAAACAAAGCATAAAAAAAGCCCAGCAAATTTTGCTGGGCTTTTTTATGATATATAAATAATTACTTCAAATGGTTTACACCATTGTTAGCGACTTATTTTTTAGAATCATAAGTAATTACTGCATTTTTAATTGACTTTCCATCAGAATCAAAAGTAATTTCACATTTCATTTTAGAAATTTGACCAAAAGTAATTACTCCTTTTGCTATGTAAGAATCTCTATCTACTTGTTGTAAAGATTCTGATACAAAATTATTTTTAGAAGAATAGAATTTATCAGAAAAATTATCATCTTTAGAAACACCTTTTCCAAGATTTATATCAACCATTTCAACAGAACCATTTTCTCCATAAATATTTGGAGACGTCATTCCAAATACAGCAGACTCTCCATCAATAACTACTTCAATAGTTTGAGAGTCGTTGTTTAAAACGGCAATATCTTTAACTGCTTCTTTATTTATTGCAATAGATGGAGCAATAACTAAAGCTACTACTGACATTAATTTCAGTAAGATATTTAAAGAAGGACCTGAAGTATCTTTGAATGGATCTCCAACAGTATCACCTACTACAGATGCTTTGTGAGCTTCTGATCCTTTTCTTCCTTGCTCTTCAATAGTTTTCTTAGCATTATCCCAAGCACCACCTGCGTTTGACTGGAAAATAGCCATCAATACTCCTGATGCAGTAACACCAGCTAATAGACCACCTAACATTTCTGGGCCACCAATAAATCCTACAAGTACAGGAACAATTATTGCTAACAAACCTGGGGCAACCATTTCTTTAATAGATGCTTTAGTAGAAATATCTACACACTTATCATATTCAGCAACACCATCGGCAGCATCAAATATTTTTCTGTCTTCAGGAGTAGCTTTACTCATATCAGAGTCATACTTACGCATCACTTCTAATGCAGCTTTAAGAGCTGGAATGTCTCTAAACTGACGTCTTACTTCTTCGATCATTGCCATTGCAGCTCTACCTACAGCATTCATTGCCATTGCAGAGAAAACAAAAGGAAGCATTGAACCAACTAATAGTCCTGCCATAATATCTGGGCGAGAAACATCAATTGAAGAAATACCAGCAACTTTCATAAAGGCAGCAAATAAAGCTAATGCAGTAAGAGCAGCAGATGCAATTGCAAATCCTTTTCCAATAGCAGCAGTAGTGTTACCTACAGCATCTAATTCGTCTGTTCTTTTTCTTACTTCAGCAGGAAGTTCAGCCATTTCAGCAATACCACCAGCATTATCAGAAATTGGTCCGTAAGCATCAACTGCTAACTGAATTCCTGTGTTTGCTAACATACCTACTGCAGCAATTGCAATACCGTATAAACCAGCAAATTCGTGAGAAACCATAATTGCAGCAGCAATTATTAAAATTGGGAAGGCAGTAGACATCATACCTACACCTAAACCAGCAATAATAGTTGTTGCAGCTCCTGTTTCTGATTGATCAATAATAGATTGTACTGGCTTAGTTCCTGTACCAGTATAGTATTCAGTAACTTTTCCTACAGCTAAACCAGCAATTAAACCAGCAATAGTTGCCCAGAATACTCCCATTGCAGTATACTGCATACCTTCGCTAATCCAAGTTTCAGGAAGCATCTCGTTTATTATAAAGTAAGATGCAATAATCATTAAACCAGCTGAACCAAATTCACCAATATTTAATGCTTTGTGAGGAGAACCTCCATCTTTTACTTTTACGAAGAAAGTACCAATAATAGACATAACAATACCAACAGCAGCTAAAACCAATGGTAAGAATACAGCTTCTAAAGAATCCGTAAATAGATAAGAACCTAAAACCATTGTTCCTATAATAGAACCAACATAAGATTCGAAAAGGTCAGCACCCATACCAGCAACATCTCCAACATTGTCACCAACGTTATCTGCAATAGTAGCAGGGTTTAATGGGTGATCTTCAGGGATTCCTGCTTCTACTTTACCTACAAGGTCAGCGCCAACATCGGCAGCTTTAGTATAAATACCACCACCTACTCTAGCGAATAATGCGATAGAAGAAGCTCCTAAAGAGAATCCAGAAAGTACATTTAAAACAACCGTTGTTGATTCGTACATTCCTTGGTAAAGAGATAATAAAAGGCTCAAACCTAAAACGCCTAAACCTACAACTCCAAGTCCCATAACAGCACCACCAGAGAAAGCAACTTCTAATGCTTTTCCTAATGAAGTTCTAGCAGCTTGTGTTGTTCTAACATTTGCTTTTGTAGCAACTCTCATACCGATAAAACCAGCTAATGCAGAACAAATTGCTCCAACTACAAAAGAGAATGCAACCATTCCAGTTGAATTTTCTTCGTTGGTTCCTTTAAAGAATAAAAGAATAGCAACTGCAATTACAAAAATAGAAAGCACTTTGTACTCTGCCTTTAAGAAAGACATTGCTCCATCTGCAATATTTTTAGCAATTCTAGCCATTTTCTCATTTCCCTCATCTTGCTTAGATACCCAAGCATTTTTCCAGAATACAAAAGCCAAGGCTAGTACTCCAAAAAGTGGTAAATATTTAATAATCATTTCCATAATAATAGTGTTTAAATTAAATGTACAATACTTCTTTAACGGCCTTAATGACCTTATCTTTATTAGGCAAATAAGCTTCAACTAGTGTTGGAGCGTACGCCATAGGAGTATCCAATGAAGTTACTCTCTTAACAGGTGCGTCTAAGGAATCGAAAGCATCTTTCTGAACCTTAAATGCAATTTCAGAAGAAATAGAACCTAATGGCCATGCTTCTTCTAAGACAACTAATCTATTGGTTTTTCTTACCGATTCTAATACCGTATCAAAATCAAGTGGACGTACAGTCCTTAAGTCAATAACTTCAGCACTTATACCTTCTAGAGCCAATTCGTCAGCCGCCTTGTAAGCTTCTTTTATTATTTTACCAAACGATACAATAGTAACGTCTGTTCCTTCTCTTTTTATTTCTGCTACACCTATAGGTAAAATGTATTCACCTTCAGGAACCTCACATTTATCTCCATACATCTGTTCCGACTCCATAAAAATCACAGGGTCGTTATCTCTTATAGCAGCCTTTAAAAGACCTTTTGCATCATAAGGATTAGACGGAACAACTACTTTTAAACCAGGACAGTTAGCAAACCAACTCTCAAATGCTTGAGAGTGAGTAGCGCCTAATTGACCAGCTGAAGCAGTAGGACCTCTAAATACGATAGGAATAGGGAATTGTCCTCCAGACATTTGACGCATTTTAGCTGCATTGCTTATTATTTGGTCAATAGCTACCATTGCAAAATTGAAAGTCATAAATTCAATAATTGGCCTAAGACCATTCATAGCAGAACCTACGCCAATACCAGCAAAACCTAACTCAGAAATAGGAGTATCAATTACTCTTTTTTCACCAAACTCATCAAGCATACCCTTTGATGCCTTGTAGGCACCATTGTACTCTGCAACTTCCTCACCCATTAAATAAATGCGTTCGTCTTTACGCATTTCTTCACTCATGGCTTCACAAATTGCTTCTCTAAATTGAATTTCTCTCATATCTTAAAAATCAAGTGCCGCAAAAATAACATTTTTTACAAATTAGCAAAGAGGAAAATTACACTAATAACAAACATTTAACTTAATATTAATTTTATTTCTGTAATCATCTATTTTGTTTTAAATTTGAAATGTATTTTAAAATCAATAATTTATATGAATATATTAGTTTGCATAAGCAATGTTCCTGACACAACATCTGCTATAAACTTCTCTAGTGAAGGCACTTCTTTTGACAGCAACGGCATTCAGTTTATTATAAATCCGTATGACGAATTTGGACTTACCAAAGCAATAAAATTGAGAGAAAAACATGGCGGAAGCGTAACCGTAGCTCACGTAGGGCTAGTAACAAGTGATCCAACCTTAAGAAAAGCATTAGCAATTGGTGCAGATAAAGTGATTCGAGTAGATTTAGAACCAAAAGACAGCTTTTCTGTTGCTAAAGAATTAGCTAATGTTATAGAACAAAATTCCTTTGACCTAATTATATGTGGAAGAGAATCTATTGATTATAATGGAGGAGCTGTTCCTGCAATGTTATCTGAATTCTTATCCTTACCATTTATAAATGCTTGTACATTTTTTGAATGTACTGACGATAGTGTGAAAATGGAAAGAGAAATTGAAGACGGAAAAGAAACTATCGAATCTAAACTACCTCTTATTATAGCAGGTCAGAAAGGATTAGTGGAAGAATCTGACTTATTAATTCCTAACATGAGAGGGATTATGACCGCTCGCTCTAAGCCATTAGAAGTGTGCCAAGCTATCACTAATGACACTCAAACACATTCGGTAAACTTTGAAAAACCAGCGCCAAAACAAGATTGCAAAATGATTGAAGCTGGAAATGAAGAAGAACTTATTAATCTATTGCATCACGAAGCAAAAGTAATTTAAGAAACATATGTCGGTTATAATATTTTTAGAAAACACAGGAGGGAAATTAAAGAAAAGTGCTTTTGAAACCTTAACATACGGTTACAAAACTGCCCAAGAACTACAAACAAACTGTATAGCAGTTACTATAGGAGATTGCTTTTCTCAACAAGAAACGGTTGCAAAGTATGGTGCCGAAAAATTAATTTGCATTGACAACAGCTTGCTAGATTGCGACAATCAGTCTACTTCTGAAGCTATTTCACAAGTTTATAAAAAAGAAAATGGGGTTGCATTAGTACTGTCTAACAGTAGTTATGGAAAACCTATTGGGCCTAAAATAGCAGTGCAGTGCCAGGCATCTTTTATCAGTAACGTAATAGAAGTGCCTTCTTCTTTAAGAGTAAGAAAGAAATCTTTCTCTGGAAAAGCATTCGAATACGCTCAAAGCCAATTAGAAAATGTTGTTTACGCTATATCTCCTAATTCATTTTATGTAGAAGAAAATCCTGGATCGATAAGCAGCGAAACATTCACTGCTTCAAACATAGGAGAATCTAGCGTTAAGCTAATCAATCTTGAAAAGTCTGTAGGAAAAGTTAGTCTTGCGGAAGCGGAAGTAGTTATTTCTGCAGGAAGAGGATTAAAAGGCCCAGAAAACTGGCATATGGTAGAAGAACTTGCGGACTTATTAAACGCAGGTACTGCATGCTCTAAACCAGTCTCAGATATTGGATGGCGCCCTCACTCCGAACACGTCGGGCAAACTGGAGTAGCAATAGCCCCAAATCTATATATAGCAATTGGTATTTCTGGAGCAATTCAACATTTAGCAGGAGTAAATTCTTCTAAAGTTATGGTTGCTGTAAACATTGACCCAGAAGCTCCATTTTTTAAAGCGGCCGATTACGGAATTGTTGGAGATGCTTTCGAAGTTGTACCAAGAATCATCGATAGTTTAAAAAAATTCAAAGAAAACAACTAAATGGAGTTAATCCAGCTAGACATTATTGGCTTGTCTAATAGTCAAACACAAACTGGAGCATTTGCTCTAGTACTTTCTGAGCTAACTGGAAAAAGACGATTACCAATAGTTATCGGGAGTTTTGAAGCAAAAGCAATAGCAATTGCTCTTGACCCAGAATACAAGAGCCAACGACCAATCACACATGATTTATTTAAAAACATGTGTAAAGGCTTTAATATAAAAATTAAAAAAATAGTTATAAGCTCTATTAATGCCGACGGTATATTTTCTTCTATTATTTACATGGAAGATAAAGAAGGAAAGGAAATAGAAATGGATGCACGAACATCTGATGCTGTAGCTATAGCTGTAAGATTTAATGCTCCCATTTTCACCTATGAAGCTATAATGGATGAAGCAGGAATCTTGCTAGACAAAGATTTTATTGACCCAAGCAATGAAGAACAGCAATTGCAAAAAACTACTAATGTTTTTGAAAAAGAATCGGACTCAGCTCTAAAAGAAAACCTTGATAAAGCTATCTCAAATGAAGACTACGAATTAGCCTCTAAAATAAGAGATGAGATTCAAAAAAGGTCGCAATCTTAATTACTTATGCTAAAATCCTTAACTCTTTTTCTTTCCTTTTTTATTTGGTTTAATTGCAATAGTCAAGAAATTATCGGCAAATGGCAATTTCAAAACATATCATCAATTGAAAACAGCGAAAGCTTAAAAAAGATAGGGTCTGACGATTTATTTTATATTCTTGAAGACGGAACTTTCAACTACAATATAGAATCGAGCTCTCTAATAGCTATGGGAGACTGGAGTTTTGAAAACAATACTCTAAAACTTGTTTATGAACTTCCTATTGATACCATACGGTATTACCAAACAAGTCTAAAAGAATCATCTTTAACACTAACGGAGAATCAGATAAATTATACTTTCAAAAAAGAAAGTTTCATCAATAACAATAGCAAAAAAAATATCCTTTCTGATATATTAAGAGGAATCTTAGGTGTAGCCACATTAATATTTATCTGTTTTTTATTTAGCAGAAACAGAAGAAACATTAACTGGAATGTAGTATGGAAAGGCCTGTTAGTACAATTAATTTTTGCTGTCTGCATTTTAAAAGTCCCATTTGTGCAAAACGGATTTGAGTGGTTAAGCTCTATATTCGTAACAATACTTGGCTTTACAAGAGAAGGCTCCTTGTTTTTATTTGGTGGCTTAATTGAAAACACAGAATCGTTTGGATACATTTTTGCTTTTCAGGTTTTACCTACTATAATCTTTTTCTCTGCAATTACTAGCGTGCTGTTTTACTATGGCATTCTTCAAAAAGTAGTGCTCTTTTTTGCTCGCATAATGAGAAGGTTATTTCATCTCTCAGGTGCCGAGAGTCTGGCTACTGTAGGAAATATATTTTTAGGTCAGACCGAATCTCCTCTTCTTGTCAAACCTTACATTAAGAACATGACTCTTTCCGAACTGTTTTGTCTTATGAGCGGAGGGATGGCAACTATTGCAGGTGGAGTATTAGCTGCATACATTGGCTTTCTTGGTGGCAATGACCCAGTAACACAATTATTTTTCGCAAAACATCTTTTAGCAGCATCAGTAATGTCTGCACCGGCTGCAATTGTAGCATCTAAAATAATATATCCTGAAACTCAAAAAATAAGTTCAGAAATTAAAATTTCTAATCAAGACTTGGGTTCAAATGTATTAGAAGCATTAAGCATTGGAACAACACAAGGCTTAAAACTAGCTGTAAACGTAGGTGCAATGCTACTAGTATTCATTGCATTCATTGCCATGATAAACTACTTCTTAGGTAATGTAATTGGTCAGTTTTTAGGAATTAACAGTTGGGTTGTAGATATAAGTAAAGGGCAATACCAATTATTTAGTCTAGAGTTTATTTTAGGTTACACTTTAGCTCCACTAACATGGCTAATGGGTGTTTGCAAAGAAGACATCGTATTAGTAGGGCAACTACTAGGTGAAAAAATAGTGTTAAACGAATTTGTAGCCTACATATCTTTAGGGGAACTTAAAAATGGAGCTCAATTTTTTGAAAACAAATCAGTAATAATAGCAACATATATTTTATGCGGATTTGCTAACTTCGCTTCTATTGGAATTCAGATTGCAGGAATAGGAACTTTGGCTCCTGAAAGAACCAAAGACCTTTCTAAACTAGGAATGCTTTCTTTAGTTTCAGGAACAATGGCGTGTTTGTTTACCGCAGTAATAGTAGGAATGATTATTTAAAAGAAAATGCAACAGTATTTAGACTTAATGGATAGAGTGATGAAAGAAGGCACTCTAAAAGAAGACAGAACTGGCACAGGTACAAAAAGTGTATTTGGTCATCAAATGCGATTTGATTTATCAAAAGGCTTCCCATGTCTTACTACAAAAAAACTACACCTTAGATCAATAATTCATGAGCTACTTTGGTTTTTAAAAGGGGACACCAATATTAAATACCTAAAAGACAATGGGGTTAGAATCTGGGACGAATGGGCAGATGAAGACGGAAATCTAGGACATGTTTACGGATACCAATGGAGAAGCTGGCCGACTCCTGACGGAAAACACATCGATCAAATTAGTCAAATTATTGACCAAATAAAAAACAACCCTAATAGTAGACGGATTATTGTTAGCGCTTGGAACGTTGGAGAAATTGAGCAAATGGCACTTCCACCTTGCCATGCGTTTTTTCAATTTTATGTAGCTGACGGAAAACTATCTTGTCAATTATACCAAAGAAGTGCCGATATATTTTTAGGAGTTCCCTTCAATATTGCATCTTACGCACTACTAACTATGATGGTTGCTCAAGTATGTGATCTAGAAGTAGGTGACTTTGTACATACTCTTGGTGATGCCCACATATATAGCAATCATTTCGAGCAAACAGAATTGCAAATGTCGAGAGACTTAAGAGAACTTCCTAAAATGAAAATCAATGCAGACGTAAAATCCATTTTTGATTTTAAAATTGAAGATTTCGAATTAACGGATTACGATCCACATCCACATATTAAAGGTAAAGTAGCGATATAATGCAAAAGAAAGTTATTGTTTTAGGAGCAGGACTGGTAGGAGGTGTAATGGCAATGGACTTGCAATCTCATTTTGAGGTTACCTCTGTAGACATCAACGAAAAAGCTCTAGAAAAATTAAAGTTAAAAGGCATACACACCAAAGTTGCTGACTTATCTGACCATAAAATTTTAACAGAAATAGTATCTTCATACGATTTAGTTATTGGAGCTGTACCAGGTTTTATGGGCTACAAAATGCTAGAAACTGTTATAAAAGCAGGTAAAAATATTGTAGATATATCTTTCTTTCCAGAAGATCCTTTTCAATTAGACGAGCTAGCAAAGAAACATAGTGTTGTAGCGGTAATGGATTGTGGTGTAGCACCAGGAATGGGAAATATCATTTTAGCCCACCACAACTTACAAATGGAAATCAGTGATTACGAATGCTTAGTTGGAGGCTTACCAAAACAAAGAGACTGGCCTTACGAATACAAAGCTGTCTTCTCTCCTATTGATGTAATAGAAGAATATATTCGACCTGCAAGATATGTTCAGCACCACCAATTAATAGTTAAAGAAGCCTTATCAGACACAGAGTTAATTCCATTTGATGAAATAGGAACTCTAGAAAGCTGGAACTCTGACGGACTAAGGTCTTTAATAGATACTATGTCTCACATTCCTAATATGATTGAGAAGACTCTAAGATACCCTGGTTGTGTGGAATATATTAAGGTATTAAGAGAAAGTGGATTTTTCTCCTACGAGGAAATAGATGTAAACGGACAAAAAGTTCGACCAATAGATGTTACTGCAAAATTATTGTTCCCTAAATGGGAACTTAAAGAAGGAGAACACGACTTTACTATCATGAGAATTAAAATTGCTGGCAAAGAAAATGGTAAATCTACAAATTACGAATACACATTATTAGATCGTTTTCAGAACGATACTATATCAATGGCTAGAACAACAGGATTTACTTGTACTGCAGTTGCTAAACTAGTAGCACAAGGTAAATATTCTAGAATAGGAATCTCGCCTCCCGAATATTTAGGGGAACATTTTGAAGAAATAAATAATTATTTAATTCAACGAAACGTAATTTATAAAGTAAATAAAAATTAAGATGGTTTCATTGATAGTAGCAGCTTCCGAAAATAAAGTTATTGGAAAAAATAATGACCTTGCTTGGGTATTACCTTTAGATTTAAAATATTTCAAGGATACTACCAAAGAACATTTTGTAATAATGGGAAGAAAAAACTTCGAATCTATTCCAGAAAAATACAGGCCATTACCAAACAGAACAAATGTAATTGTTACTAGAAACGCTGACTTTAAGGCGGATAATTGTTTGGTAGTAAACTCTATTGAAAAAGCTTTAGAACTAGCTAATGATGCAAATGACCAAGAGCCATTTATTATTGGAGGAGGTCAGATTTACAAATATGCTATAGAAAATAATTTAGTAGATAAGGTCTACCTAACTAGAGTTCACGCTCAAGTAGAGGGAGATACTTACTTCGAAAATTTGAATGAAGATTGGAAGTTAATTAGCAGCAATGCTCACAAAGCAGATCACCGACATGCTTTTGACTTTACTTTTTTAGTCTATCAAAAATAGAACGAACTAATTGCAAGTAAAAGGAAGTTAATAGCTTCCTTTTTTTTATGCTACTTTTAAAGATTTCAGTTTCGAAATTTGCATTTTCTCTCGAGCATAATCTAGAGTAATCTCTACCTTTTCTCCTTTCTTATCCGAAGAAGGAATATCAAACATAGCATCAATCATTATTGCCTCGCAAATAGAACGCAAACCCCTTGCTCCTAATTTAAACTCTACAGCTTTATCAACAATAAAGTCTAATGCTTCAGGAGCAAAAGTTAATTCTGTATCGTCCATTTCGAACAACTTGACATATTGTTTACACAAAGAATTTTTAGGTTCTGTAAGAATCGATCTTAAGGTAACTTTATCTAGAGGATTAAGGTATGTAAGCACAGGCAAACGACCAATAAGTTCTGGAATAAGACCAAAACCTTTTAAATCTTGAGGACCTATGTATTGCAACATATTCTCTTTGTCCAACTTCTCTTTCTTGCTAGAATTATAACCTATTGCTTGAGCGCTTAGCCTTTTACCAATTACTTTATCAATTCCATCGAAAGCACCTCCACAAATAAACAAGATGTTAGTTGTATCAATAGCAATCATTTTTTGCTCTGGGTGTTTCCTTCCTCCTTGTGGTGGAACTTGAACAACTGCACCCTCCAAAAGCTTAAGCATAGCCTGTTGCACTCCTTCTCCCGAAACATCTCTTGTAATAGAAGGATTATCACTCTTACGAGCAATTTTATCAACCTCATCAATAAACACAATTCCTCTTTGAGTAGATTTTATATCGAAGTCAGAAGCTTGATATAAGCGTGAAAGTATAGCCTCTACATCTTCACCTACATATCCTGCTTCTGTTAACACAGTAGCATCGGCAATACAAAAAGGAACATTTAAAACTTTAGCAATTGTTTTAGCAAGTAAGGTTTTACCCGTACCAGTTTGGCCAACCATAATAATGTTCGACTTTTCAATTTCTACCTCATCTGCGTCAGCAGAAGGGACTTGCAACAATCTTTTGTAGTGATTGTAAACAGCCACTGATAACACTTTTTTAGCATCGTCTTGACCTATTACATATTGGTCAAGGTGAATCTTAATATCTTTGGGTTTAAGCAAATTCATTTGGCCGCTAATCTCCAAACGATCTTTACCTTCTTGCTCAGCATTTACAATGCCTATAGCTTGAGTAATACAACTATCGCAAATATGTGAATTTATTCCGGCGATAAGAACGTTAGTATCTTGTTTGTCTTTACCACAAAAAGAACAATTGATATTTTCCTCTTTCATATTAATAAAAATTAAAGAAAAACCACAAACTAAAAAGAATGTGGTTTTAAGTATAGTTGTTATGTTTTATTGCTATTATTTTTTAACCAAAACCTCATCGATCATTCCGTATTCTTTGGCTTCTTGAGCGGTTAACCAGTAATCTCTATCTCCATCTTTCCAAACTTCTTCGTAAGTTTTACCAGAGTGATTAGCGATTATTTCATATAGCTCTTTCTTTAGCTTCTGAATTTCTCTTGCAGTAATTTCGATATCTGAAGCCTGACCACTGGCACCACCTAATGGCTGGTGAATCATTACTCTAGAATGTTTTAATGCGGTACGTTTACCTGTTGCACCAGCACATAATAAAACAGCACCCATAGAGGCAGCCATTCCAGTACATATTGTTGCTACATCTGGGTTGATGTATTGCATAGTATCGTATATACCTAAACCAGCATATACTCCACCACCAGGAGAATTTAAATAAATCTGAATTCCTCTTTCTGCATCTACTGATTCCAAGAATAACAATTGAGCTTGGATAATATTTGCTACATAATCGTTAATAGGAACACCTAAGAAAATAATTCTATCCATCATAAGACGAGAGAACACATCCATAGAAGCTACGTTCATAGAACGCTCTTCGATAATAGTTGGAGAAATATAATTGGCATAAGCCGACTGAAATCGGTCTAATGTAGTACTACTAATTCCTCTGTGTTTAGTAGCGTATTTTTTAAATTCTTCAGGATCAAACATAGTGTCTTATTTATCTGTAGCTAATTTAACAAAATCATCGTAAGAAACCTCTTTTTCGGTTAACTTAAACTTCTCTTTGTATAAGCCCATTGTTTTACCATCGTACAATTCATTGTAAACTTTCTTACGCTCCTCTTCATTTTCTAATACTTTCATAGAAATCTCGTTAAGCTTATCGTCGTCTGGTGCAGGCTGTCCGTACTGAGTAAAGTTTCTAATAATTAACTCTTTAGCATGAGCGATAACGTCTTCGTTTTTAACTTCAAGATCGTTTTCTTTAATTATTTTGTTTTCAATCAGTTGCCATTTTAAGCTATCCGAGTACTGGCTGTATTCTTGCTCTACTTGCTCCATAGTTAATCCGTTTTCGTTGGATGCAACTAACCATCTTTTTAAGAATTCGTCTGGTAAATCAAGTTTTACTTTCTTAATAAGGTGAAGAATAACATCGTTCTTTAGTTTGTTATCACTTTCGCTTACAAACGACTTCTCCACTTCTTCTTTAATTTTTGCATTAAAAGCTTTAGCTGTTTTAATTTCGTCTTTTCCGAAAACTTTATCGAATAAGTCTTGATCTAAATCAGCTGGCTCCATTCTACTTATTGACTTAATAAGTAATTTAAAGTCTGCATCTAAAACTTCTATCTCTTCTTTGCTAATGTTTAGCATATGATGAGCGTCGTTGCTAAAATCTTTATTGATTCTTACAACTACTTCACTATCTTTTTGTAGTCCGACTAAAGATTTTTGCACTTTCTTATTTAGCACAATATCTAAAGCAACAGATGACGTATGATTAACACCTCCTTCTAAGACAGCACCGCTATCATCTAACTGGAAAAACTCTACCATCATTAAATCAGTTAATGCTGATTTTTCTGGTTGTGTCATTTTACCATACCTCTTAGCCATATCATTAGTATAATGGTCTACCATTTTCGTGTCTGCGACAATCTTAAAGAAATTAAACTTTCCTTTTTGATCTAGTGGAACACTAAATTCTGGAGCCATTCCCATTTCGTACTCGAAACTAAAATCGCTATCATTATCCCAATCTACTTCCGTAGTTAAAGGTAAAGGATTACCTAAAACTTCTAATTTTCCGTCCGTAATATGCTTGTAGATAGCTTCTTGCAAAAGCTTATTTACTTCGTCGACAAGAACCGACTTCCCTATCATCTTTTTTACTTGGCCCATTGGTATTTTTCCTTTACGGAAACCAGGCACACTAGCAGTTTTACGATAGTTAACAATTACTTGCTCTACTTTTTCTTGGTAGTCAGCAGCTTCTACACTAATTTTTAATTTAGCGTTTAAAGCGTCAATTTTCTCTTGGGTAATATTCATTATTTCTTGTTTTGAAAGTGGGCAAAAATAATCATTTTCTTGTTTTTAAATCGCTATATTTGAACAAATAAACTTAATACCATGAAATACTTAATAATCCTGTTAGGATTGGCTTGCAGCCTTTCTAGCTATTCCCAAGTAAAACCCCATAAGAAAAAGTGGGATTTTGAAAAATCTAACACCTCTTCTTACAACAAAAAGCAAAAGAAATCTTTGATTGAATTTTTTGAAGAAAAAATAGACGCTACTTGTTGCTCTAGCAAAGACATCGAATTCTTTAAAGGAAACAACGAATACTTTTTTAGCGTAAAAATGAAGTCTGGAGAATTAGTAATCAATTATTTCTACGACAATAAAGACGTTCTAAACATCGACCAGCTATTGTTTGATATTGGTGAGGAAATGAAAGAATAATTTTTTTTTCATTAAAAAAAAGCTCCTTCAAATTAAAGGAGCTTTTTTAATATAAATTATTTTCTAAGAATTAGTCTAAATCAGCTAATTGGCCTTTTATAAAGTCGGCTAATTCTTTTACGTATTCTTGAGAGAAGTTAAATTCTATACCTGCTGTTTTGTATAAATCGCCTATACTTTTAGTATAACCTAATTTAAGAGCAGCATCATAATTATCTAATGCTTCTTGTCCTAATTGCTTGTAGCTTCTCCACATTGCAATTGCTCCAAGCTGAGCCATTCCGTATTCGATATAATAAAACGGAACTTCGTATAAATGCAATTGCTTTTGCCATAGGTTAAGTAAAGCATCTTCGTGTCCTTCCCAATCAATTACAGAACTGTTAAGCTCAGACATAATGTTTTTCCATTCTTGTCTTCTTTGGTCAGCCGTATGATCGGTTGTGTATATCCATTGCTGAAACTTATCTACCGCAGCTATCCAAGGAAGTCCTTCCAACACTTTTTGCATTTGCTCTTTTTTAGCTCTTTGCAATTCTTTTTCGTCAGAATAAAATTCGTCCCAGCTATCCATACTTATTAGCTCCATTGACATAGATGCTAGTTCGGCAACTTCCGAAGGAACACTTTTAAAATCGCAAAGGTCTAGATCTCTACTCAAAAAAGAATGAATAGCATGACCACCTTCATGAACCATTGTTACTAAATCTCTTTGAGAACCAACCGCATTCATATATATAAAAGGAACCCCAATTTCGTAAAGTGGGTAGTTAAATCCGCCTGGTGCTTTTCCTTTTTTAGACTCTAAATCGACGTGCTTCATCTCTTTCATTATTTCAAGACACTCACCATAGTAAGGGCGTAATCTTTTGAAAGATTTTATTGACTTATCAATCAGCTCTTCTCCCCCATCAAATGGTTTTAGAGGAGCGTTTCCATCAGCGTCTACCCCAGTATCCCAAGGCTTATAGCTTTCCAGATTCATTTTATTCTTCTTATCGTTATCGAAACCTTCTATAATGGGAACAATTTCTTTTGCGATAGCATCGTGAAAATCGTAACAATCTTTAGGTGTGTAGTCGAACCTTCCCATTGCAGCAAATTTGTAATCTCGGTAATTATCGAAGCCACAATTTTTAGCAATCGTTTGACGCAAAGCAATCAACTCATCATACAATTTATCAAGCGCTTCTACGTCTTGAAGTCTTCTGTCATTAATGGTATTAAAAACAGATTCTCTTTTACTTCTATCAGTATCTTTCAAAAACTGAGCAGCCTTTTGCATTGTCATACTCTCGCCATCAATTTCGACAGACATTTTAGCAGCTATTGCTCCGTACTCTTGTTGTTTGGTTTCCATCTCTACAAACAAAGGAATGTTTTCCTCTCTATAGATTTTAATCTCTTCCTTCAACCCTCTAAGGTAAATAAAGTACTTATCGTTATCTAGTTCTTTTAGATACGGAGAGTCATATACTTTTTTATTAAGCTGGTGACTGTAAGGAGCAACATTAGGAGAAATTTCGGTAATCCAGAAAGAAAAATCTTTAGCCAATTTCTCGTCTGTAGTATCTATATTCATTTTGATATACCTCCAAGCCATTTCTTCTTCCATTACAGACTCTAGCTCACTTCTATTATGCAACCATTTTTCTAATTCGGAAACATTAGAAATAGTTGCATCTAGAAGATCTTGAAAATACTGTTGCAATTTAGACCATGAGTCAACTTTTAAATCGTTAGATACAAAAGTACGTACTGGTCTTGTAGGGATATTTATTGTGTTAGTTGACATGGCTAATATTTTATTTTTTTGCTTTTACTTTAGTCTTTTTCTTTTTCTCTTCTTCGACCTTTATTAAGCCTTTAGATTGTAAAAGATTATACCATTGAATTAGTTTTTTGATATCAGAATGATACACTCTATCTTCATCAAATTCTGGCATTATCTCACGCATCCAAGTAAAATGTTCGTCTTTACTTTGTTTGTGGCTTAAAGCCTGTTCTCCGTTATGGTGTTTAAAGATATTCTCAAACACTTTATCTAAAGCCAAAGTGTCCGTGTAGGTATATATGCCCACATCTTGCAATGCGCTTACCTGATGAGAAGCATAAAGAGGCATTCGTTTGCCATCAACAAGGCTCTCAACAATTAGATTGCTTTGAGATTGATTAATCATCTTAAAAAGTCCTGGCTTTCCAGTGATTGATAGTATTCCTTCTAAATTCATGTTTTAATAATTGTGAGTTGCAAATTTAATTTTTTTATTGTGACTATACTACAAACAATAATTTTGATAGTCTGGTATCTCAGACAAGAAAGAATAACTATTCTTTTCATAATCTAATTGACAGCAATAATGCTCCAGACCATTGCTAACCAATAAAAAAGGAACCTTAAACTGAAGGTTATAAATAGATATTTGATCAAAAGCAGCTTGACTAATCTTAACGCTTGGAGCTTTACACTCTACCAACAACAAAGGTTTTGAGTCATTATTATAACACAGAATATCAAATCGTTTGCTAAGTTTATTAACTGTCAGGCCTTTTTCTACAGCCATTAAAGAGATAGGATAGTTTTTGTCTTTATTCAGAAATTGAATAAGGTTTTGCCTGACCCATTCTTCAGGATCCAGCTTAACCATCTTTTTTCTAACAGGATCAAATATTTGTCGCGATCCCTGTTCGGTTTTCATTTTGAAGTCGTAATTTGGCAAATTCAATCTCAGCATATAAATCGCAAGTAAATGAAATTTGAGGAAATCATATCGTCTTTACAGAAAAAAGATTATCACCCTGTCTACTTTTTGATGGGCGAAGAGTCTTTTTATATTGACAAAATTTCGGATTTTATTTCTAAAAACGTGCTCGATCAAAGCGAAAAAGACTTCAATCAGCATGTCTTTTACGGAAAAGATAGTGAGGTAAGTACCATTCTTTCAGCAGCAAAACAATTTCCGCTAATGGGGAAATATAATGTTGTAATAGTAAAAGAAGCACAAGAGCTTAAAAACATCGAACTTCTGGACGGCTATTTGAGCCAGCCACTCGATTCTACCATATTAGTTATTTGCTATAAAAACAAAAGTATTGACAAGCGAAAGAAATTCGGAAAAGATTTAGCAAAAAAGACCTTCCTTTTTGAAAGCAAAAAACTGTACGAAAATCAAATCGGTGATTGGATTCAGGCTTACGTTAGTCAACATCATTATAAAATAGATGTTAAAGCAGCCCATTTATTAGGAGAATATACCGGAACAAGTCTTAGCAAATTGAGCAATGAGCTTGACAAGCTTATGATAATCCTACAGAAAGGAGAAATGATTAGTCGAGAAATCATTGAAAAAAATATTGGAATCAGCAAAGACTATAATGTTTTCGAATTAAACAATGCCCTTTCTAATAAAGACATTTTAAAAGCGAACAGAATAGTAAATTATTTTGGAGACAATAGCAAAGACCACCCTCTTGTGGTAACCGTTGCTAGCTTGTTCAATCATTTTCAGAAAATATTGATTTACCATACACTAGTAGACAAATCAAAAACTAATGTAGCATCTCAGCTAAAAATCAATCCATATTTCGTTAGCGATTATGTTTCTGCGTCTAGAAGTTACAACAAAAAGAAATTATTAAATATATTTTCTTTGCTAAGAACATACGATTTAAAGAGTAAAGGAGTTAATAATTCCAGCAGCAATGATGGTCAATTATTAAAAGAATTAATCTTCCAAATTTTGCATTAAAAATATTAATTTTGCATCCATGAATTTCTTTATAACTCTTTCCGCTTTTCTTATCTTTTCAATTAGTTCAATTGCACAAACTGCTAGCGTTAGAGGTTTTGTAAACGACCAAGATACTGGCGAACCTATTTTATTTTGTAATGTTGTTATAGAAGGCAAAACTATTGGCGCATCTACAGATGTAAATGGCTTTTTCAATATTACCGACGTACCAATAGGAAATCAAAACATACTAATCACCTACATTGGTTACGATACCTTAAGAACAAGTATTACTCTTAAAGAAAACCAGATTTTAACTAGAAAGCTAGAGTTAAAACAATCTGCTATTAAAATTAATAATGTTACTATTTCTGCCGACAAGCAAGAACAAAAAACAGAAGTTAAAGTTTCTGTCACGAAAATAACTCCTAAAGACATCAAACTTATCCCAACTATTGGAGGTGAGCCAGACTTAGCCCAATACTTACAAGTATTACCTGGAGTTGTTTTTACCGGTGACCAAGGAGGACAGCTCTACATCAGAGGAGGTTCTGCAATTCAAAACAAAGTACTTTTAGACGGAATGATTGTTTACAATCCTTTTCATTCAATTGGTCTATTTTCTGTTTTCGATACTGACATCATACGAACTGCCGACATTTATACTGGGGGATTTGGAGCACAATACGGAGGAAGAATTTCTTCTATAATGGACATTAAAACTAGAGACGGAAATAAAAAGAGATATGGCGGTAGGTTCTCAGCTACTTCATTTGGTAGTAAAATATTATTTGAAGGTCCGCTAATTAAGAAAGGTGGAAATGCAAGTTTTGTAGTTTCTGCAAAGACCTCCTATTTAGATAAATCTTCCCAGCTTTTTTACACTTATATAGATACCGCTGGATTACCGTATAATTTTACAGACTTATACGGGAAGATCTCGGTGAACGGAAGCAATGGTTCAAAATGGAATGTATTCGGATTTAACTACGTAGACAATGTTAGTTATAGAGATGTTTCTAGCCTTGGGTGGAAATCAAACGGAGTAGGAAGTAATTTTGTATTAGTTCCGGAAGGGAGCTCTGCATTAATTGAAGGTAATTTTGCTTATTCCTCTTATTTAATTGGAATTGAAGAGGCTCTTTCAGCACCAAGATCAAGCGGAATAAATGGATTTAACCTTGGCTTAAACTTCACTTATTTTAATGGAGAAAACGAACTTAAATACGGCTTAGAAGTCTTGGGTTATCAGACAGATTTCGATTTCACCAACGCATCGGATTTACAAATTTCTCAAAAAGAAAACTCTACCGAACTTTCTGGATTTGTTAATTATAAGTTAAAAGGAGAGAAGTTAATTGTAGAGCCCGGAATTAGAATCTATAAATACAACTCTATCGCAGCTACTTTTGAACCAAGACTAGGAGCTAAATTTTTAGCAAGCGATAGATTAAGATTTAAATTAGCTGCTGGTAAATATTCTCAAAACCTAGTAAGCACCAATTCTGATAGAGATGTAGTTAACTTATTCTATGGTTTTTTATCGGCACCAGAAGATATTCCTGATGAATTTTTAGGAAAAGAGATTAGTAACGGACTTCAAAAAGCAAACCACTTAATAGTTGGAATGGAATATGATTTTTCTGACAACATAGATTTCAATCTAGAAGGATATGTTAAAGAATTTAGTCAACTGACAAACATTAATAAAGACAAAATCTCTATTAACGACCCTGATTTTATTGTGGAGAAAGGATTGGCTCAAGGGGTAGATTTGGTATTAAAATATAGTAATCCTAAATTTTATTTCTGGGCAGTTTATTCTTTAGGATATATTACCAGAACAGATGAAAACCAAACATACCGACCACATTTTGACAGACGCCATAATGTTAACTTAGTAGCTACCTATAAATTCGGATTCGATAACTCATGGAGTTTTGACGCTAGATGGAATTTCGGTACCGGATTCCCATTCACTCAAACTCAAGGTTTTTACCCATTACTTGATTTTGATGACGGAATAAACACCACTTACAATGAGGAAACAGGAGAGTTAGGGATAATATATGCTGACTTAAACGAAGGACGCCTTCCTTATTATCACAGACTCGATGTAGCACTTAAAAAAGAATATCAGTTAAGTAAAAACTCAACTTTTAACTGGAATGTAGGAATTACCAATGCTTACAACAGAGAGAATATTTTCTATTTTAATAGAATAGAATACAAAAGAGTAAATCAATTACCATTTATGCCTAGTGCAGGTATTAGTTTAACTTTTTAATAAATATGCACAATCAACTCCTTTTTCTTTTTAAATTCGCATCCATTGCTAAACAAGTCTATAAATGAGTAAATCGTCTCCAACAAAATATATATTCGTCACTGGTGGCGTAGCTTCCTCATTGGGTAAAGGAATTGTATCCGCATCTCTAGGAAAACTTCTTGAAAAAAGAGGGCTATCTGTTACTATTCAAAAACTTGACCCATACATTAATGTGGATCCGGGTACAATGAACCCTTACGAACATGGAGAATGTTTCGTGACAAACGATGGAGCAGAAACAGATTTAGATCTTGGTCATTACGAAAGATTTTTATCTAACGAAACTTCTCAAGCAAACAATGTTACTACTGGAAGAATATACCAGTCTGTAATTGAAAAAGAAAGACAAGGAGAATATTTGGGAAAAACCGTTCAGGTAATACCTCATATCACCAATGAAATAAAAGACCACATCAAAATATTAGGTGAAACAGGTCAATACGATATCGTTATTACAGAAGTAGGAGGAACTGTTGGAGATATAGAATCCTTGCCTTTTATTGAAGCAATTCGTCAGTTAAAATGGGAAATGGAATCGAATGCTATTTCCATACACCTTACTTTAATACCATATTTATCTGCTGCTGGAGAGTTAAAAACAAAACCAACTCAAAACTCGGTAAAGAAGTTAAGAGAATTAGGGCTACAACCAGAAATACTTGTTTGTAGATCGGAACACCACCTAAATTCTGAGATTAGAAGAAAAATCGCTCTATTTTGTAATGTTGAAAGAGATGCTGTTATCGAATCTTTGGATGCCGAAAGTATTTACGATGTTCCAATCTTAATGCAAAAGGAAAAGCTCGATAAAGCTGTACTAAGAAAATTAGGCCTTAACGACGACACAGATGTTAAACTGTCAGATTGGAATGAGTTTTTAGTTCGATTAAAAAACCCGAAAAGCGAAGTAAACATTGGCTTGGTAGGAAAATATGTAGAGTTAAAAGATGCATATAAATCCATATCAGAATCCTTCATACACAGTGGAGCTGAAAACGAATGTAAGGTAAACGTAAGCTGGATTCATTCTGAAAATATAAACGAATCATCAGCTGCTAAAATATTAGGAAAGCTTGATGGTATCCTTGTTGCCCCAGGATTTGGAGACAGAGGTATAGAAGGAAAGATTTTGGCTGTAAATTATGCAAGAACAAATAACATTCCTTTTTTCGGAATTTGCTTAGGAATGCAATGTGCAGTTATCGAGTTTGGAAGAAATGTTTTACAACTAGAAAACGCAAATTCGACTGAAATTAACGCTGACACTCCTCACCCAGTCATCAACATAATGGAGGAACAGAAAAAGATAACAGACAAAGGAGGAACAATGCGTCTAGGGTCTTATCCATGTAAGCTTGAGAAAGAAAGTAAAGCTTATGATTGTTATGGTAAAGAAACAATTGAGGAGAGACACCGTCACCGCTTTGAATTTAATAATGATTATTTAACACAATTCCAAGACAAAGGAATGAAGGCTACAGGAGTAAATCCTAATTCTAATTTAGTAGAAATTGTAGAAATTCCTTCTCATCCTTTTTTCGTTGGAGTACAATTTCACCCAGAATATAAAAGCACTGTAACCAACCCACAGCCATTGTTTGTAGGTTTTGTTGCTGCTGCCATTAATTACTCTAAATCAAAAAAATAAGATGGACAAAAATTCCATAACAGGAGTCGTGCTAATTGTAGCAATCGTATTCGGATACAACTACCTTTACCCACCAGTAATTAAAGCACCTCAAGAAGCTAAAACTGAAACCGTTGTATTAGAAGAACAAGCTAACACAACAACAGAATTCGAAAAAGCAGAATTTGCAGCTTCTACATTAACAACTATTAATCCTGAACAATATTCCAACCAATATGGTTCGTTTGCTGTTTCTGCTGAGGGAGACAATACTCCTATCTTAATAGAAAACGAAAAAATAGAATTAACTATCTCTCCAAAAGGAGGAAGAATAATTTCTGCAATTCTAAAAGAATATGTGACATCAAAAGGAGATTCTCTAAATTTAATTTCTGAGGACTCTTCTAAATTTAATATTTCATTTTTCTCAGAAAACAGAATCATAAATACTGAAGAATTATTTTTCTCTTCTTATGATCAGTCAGACAATAGCGTTAGCATGCGTTTGCTTGCAGATAACGGAGGTTATCTAGAATATGTATATAGTCTACGACCAGACGACTATATGGTTGATTTCGAGATTAACAATTCTAATCTTCAAAACTTAATTCCGGCAAACCAAAATGCAATGGAACTGGACTGGTCATTAAACTTACCTCATACTGAGAAAAGTCTAGAAAATGAGCGTTTGTATTCTACGACCTATTTCAAATATTTAAATGATGAAGTAGATTATCTTTCTGAAACCAAAGATGACGAGGAAGAATTAATAGGAAAAGTACAATGGATAGGCTTCAAGCACCAGTTTTTTAGTTCTGTTTTAATAAACAATCAAGGCTTTGAAAAATCGACTAGCGTATCGGCTACAACAAACGAATTTTCCAAGAACTATGTTCGTAATTTAAGTGCAAATATCACTCTGCCATATGGTCATAAAACAGAGGAGAAAAATGCAATGCAATTCTATTTCGGACCTAATCATTACCAGACTTTAACTAGTTATGATTTAGATTTAGAAAAGATGATTCCATTAGGTTGGGGTATATTCAGATGGGTAAATAAATATGCTGTTATTCCTATTTTCAACTTTTTAAGCTCTTGGATTTCTAACTACGGAATCATTATTTTAATAATGACTTTCATTATTAAAATGGCATTAGCGCCATTCACACTCAAAGCATATCTTTCTCAAGCTAAGATGAAAGTTCTAAAGCCTGAAATTGATAAAATTCAGGAGAAGCACAAGGATAAAGATCCTATGAAAGCGCAGCAAGAAGTGATGGCGTTTTACAAAAAGACAGGTGTTAATCCACTTGGAGGATGCCTTCCGATGCTTTTGCAAATGCCAATATTATTTGCACTTTTTAGATTTTTCCCAGCAAGCATAGAGCTAAGACAACAAAAGTTTCTTTGGGCAGATGATTTATCTTCTTATGATTCTATTTTAAACCTTCCTTTCGAAATTCCATTCTATGGAGACCACGTTAGTTTGTTTACTCTATTAATGACCGTTTCTACCTTATTATATACTAGGATGAATAACCAAATGAGCGGACCTCAAATGGCTCAAATGAAATGGATGATGTACTTAATGCCAATTATGTTCTTAGGCTTCTTTAACAACTATGCGGCAGGATTAAGCTACTACTACTTCTTAGCAAATATGGTAACATTCGGACAGCAGTTTGTAATGAGAAAATATTTTATTGACGAAGCAAGTATCTTAAATAAGATTGAGCAAAACAAAAAGAAGCCAGTTAAAAAGTCTAAGTTTCAAAAAAGATTGGAGGACATGGCTAAAAAACAACAAGAAAAGGCTTCTAAAAAATAAGCTCCTTATAAGTACTGAAGAAAAAGTTTCATTGCTTTTACTTTGTCCTTATCTAGCTTATAGCTAATAACATCTGTTAGGTATTGTTTTTTATCTATTGAAGTATCGAAATTTTCTTTAAGTTCATTCAAAGCTTTATCCAAATTAGAAAGTCCATAATCAATGGCTTTAGAAAATTCTTTTTCAACAGAAGGGTCTAGCTTATTAATAGAAACCCAACAAGCAAAAACAAACGGCAATCCCGTAAACAACTGCCATTGCTCTGATAAGTCGAAAACATACTCATAGTTATTAGTGTATTGGTATGCCCTGTCTCCTATAATCAATCCAGCAACATTAGCACCGATTTCCTTTTCATAACCAGCTTTAGCATCTATAAAAGTTGGATTTATTTTCCAGTATCGCTTACACAATACCTTCACTAATTCTACCGATGTACGTGACTGATAATCAAGCAATATAGTATCTATCTGATCAAGAGAAACCTCACTAAACAAACAAACGGTCTCTACTTTTCCTGACGAACCTATGCAGGAATCTCCAACAAGATGGTATTGCTTTAATTTTGGCAAAACAGCAACAGGAACGAGTGCTAAATCTACCTCTTTGTTTAATAATTTTTGAGCACAAACCGAAGGCATACCTAAAGTAAGATCCATGTTTATATTGCTGTTTTCTAAGCCATAAACAAAAGGAATACTGTTAAGGTAAGAAATAGTAGCTATTTTTAATTTTGTCATAATTAGATAGAACTAAAAAGTTGAAAAATCATAACGCTACAGACCACTACTTTCAGAACTACACCACTTAGTAAACCAATGAATGAGCCAAAAGCAATTTTAGTTACTTGAATAAAATCTTTATCTGTGGACTCTAAGTAAGCACCAACGAAAGCTCCTATAAATGGGCCGAGAACAAAGCCAAAAGGAGGAATAAAAAGTCCGAGAATTAGTCCTATAGTAGAGCCTCTAATAGCCATTTTTTTACCTCCAAACTTTTTGACACCATATATCTGCAACCAGATATCTAATACAGTTATTGCAACCATTATAATGGCCCAATTAACCAAAAAATCAAGCGCAATAGAATAAGATGAAAAGAAATGAATGACCAATAAAGAGACGTAGCACAATGGAGGGCCAGGTATCACAGGAAAAAAACATCCTATAAGACCAACGAGCATTAAAACAATACTAATAACTAAAACTACTATATCCATACCACAAATTTACATATAGTTTATAAAATTATGTAGCATTAAGTTTTTATAGTTGTATTTTTATGACTTATTATTTAACAAAAAAAAACACCATGAAACATATTTATTTAGTATTGGGTTTATTGTACTCTACTATTTCAGTAGCTCAATACAATTTTAGCGACGACTTTGAATCCTATAACTCAGGGGATTACCTTGGGGCTACATCTCCTTCATGGACTACTTGGTCTGGAACAACTGGAGGTGCTGAAGACGTAGTAATTAGCGATGCAAACGCAAACAGTGGAATCAACTCTACTTTCTACAGTTCATCTGCAGCCACTGGCGGCCCTCAAGATGTAGTTTTACCATTTGGAAGCCTATTCACAGAAGGAGAATTTTCTTTCGAGGCAAGCTTCTTTGTAAACAATGGAACGGGAGCATATTTCAACCTTCAAGCAGAAGAAGAAATAGGACAAACATGGGCTGTAGATTGCTTCATGGAAACAGATGGAACATTTAGACTAGCTACTGGAGGAGGTGCTACCACTTTCATAGAGACAACCTATCCTTTTAACGTTTGGTTTGACGTTAAGATTGAAGTTAATATCACTCTAAACATCTGGACACTTAGTATCGATGGTCAAGAAATAGGCAGTTTCGAAAATACAGAAAACGCAATTGCATCACTTGACATCTTCCCACTTCAAGGCAATCAGTTCTATGTTGACGACATTGTTATTAACCATACTCCATACGAGCCTATAGGACTTGATGCCTATCTGACAAGTATTAACACACCATCAAACATCCAATTCCCTTTAAATGTAGAAATCATGGGAACTGTTTTAAATTATGGAGAAGAGAATATTACATCATTTGATATTACCTGGACAGATGGTACAGATTACTATACAGAAAACTTTAGTGGTTTAAATATTGCTAATCTGGAAACCTATGACTTCACACATGGAGATTTGTTAAACATTGATAGCCAAACAACAACAGATATAACGGTTACTATCGAAAACGTGAATGGAGCAATGGATAATGACGAAACAAATAATAGTCAAAGTTCTCAAATTAATTCTTATCCGTTTTTAAGCGAAAGAATTCCATTATACGAACACTTCACCAGTAATACCTGCGGACCTTGCGCTGCATTCAATCCAGGTTTTCAAGTGCTTCTAAATGCTAATGATGTAAATAACATTAATAATTCTGGGGTTAATGCAATTAAATTTCAAGAAAGCTACCCAGGAGCACCAGATCAATCGTACAATTCAGATGTAACCAACAGATCAAGCTACTATGGCGTTACGGGCATTCCTAGCGCACACATTGACGGAACTTCCACTAGCTCATCTCAAACTGAAATAGATGACCACAAAAACGAACCATGTTTTATTGATATAAGCGGTACTGCCGTTTCGGAAGAAGGAAATGATCTTACTGTAGACTTAAGTATTACTTCTTACCAAGATTATCCTAACTCAACAGTTCATATCGTTATCGTGGAAGATGAATATAATAATTCTTTAGGGAGTAATGGTGAAACAGAGTTTTTCCAAGTAGCACGAAAAATGTTGCCTAACTCTTCAGGAACTACTGCCAATTTAACTTCAGGAAACACCATTACAATTAATGAAGAAGGATTTTTTGCTTACGGAAATGTAGAAGCAGAAGGCTATAATACATGGAATGGACTTGGAAATTGCAGAGTGATTGTTTACATACAAAATGAAGACGATCAAATTGTGCTTCAATCAAGAGTTATAGAAATAACTGGAAACACTAACGTTGCTGAATCTTACAATTGTCTCGCAAACGGATGTGTTGATCCGGGAACAGGAGATGGCGAATATTCTTCTGTGGAAGAATGTACAGCTACATGTGTAACAGACATTAAACATTGGAACGACTTTAAATTAGAATTAAGTCCAAACCCAACAACGGACATAGTAAAAATTCAATTTCAGTCTGTAGAAGAAAACGTTAGTATAAAAATCTATTCTATAGCAGGGCAATTGGTTTACCAAACAATACATAATGCAACTCAAGGCTCTCAATCTTTAAAAATTGACATGAGACACCTCGAAAGTGGAATCTATAATTTATCGATTATGCAAGGGCATAAAAAAGCAGAGCATTTGATTATAAAACAATAAAATAATCTGGCTAACACTTAAAAGCGAAATCAATTGATTTCGCTTTTTTTATACCCATAAAATAATTCAAAAAATGTAAATTGCCATCAAATTAAAACAAACAAAAATGCACACTCCTCTTACAGCAATTTCTCCTATTGACGGAAGATACCAATCTAAAACATCAGAGTTAAGCGCTTTTTATTCCGAAGCTGCTTTAATTAAGTATAGAGTGAAAGTCGAAATAGAATATTTCATTTGTTTGTGTGAAATACCTTTACCTCAATTACAAGATTTTGACAAAGCGTTATTTGACAATTTAAAAACCATATATACTGAGTTCAGTAATGAGGATGCTTTAAAAATTAAAGAGATTGAAAAAGTAACTAATCACGATGTTAAAGCTGTAGAGTACTTTATTAAAGAAGAGTTTGACAAATTAGGATTAGAAAAATACAAAGAGTTTATTCATTTCGGACTTACCTCTCAAGACATTAATAATACCGCTACTCCATTATTAATAATGGACTCTGTAAGTGATGTTTATATACCAAACTATTTAGATCTAATTAACAAACTAGTTGATTTAAAAGACGAATGGGCTGAAATACCAATGCTAGCTAGAACACACGGACAAGCAGCATCACCTACAAGATTAGGCAAAGAAATAATGGTTTTTATAGAAAGATTGGAAAAACAAATCGGACTTTTAAATACTATTCCTTTCTCAGCTAAATTTGGTGGAGCGACAGGAAATTTTAATGCGCACCATATTGCATACCCAAACATAGATTGGATCGATTTTGCTAACCATTTTTTAGAAGAAAAATTAGACTTAGATAGATCTCAAGTTACTACACAAATAGAGCATTACGACAATCTTGCTGCACTTTTCGATAATTTTAAAAGAGTGAATAACATTCTTATCGATTTGAGTAGAGATGTATGGAGCTATGTTTCTATGAACTATTTCAAACAAAAAATAAAAGCAGGAGAAGTCGGATCTTCCGCTATGCCACATAAAGTTAATCCTATTGATTTCGAAAATGCAGAAGGAAACTTAGGAATAGCAAACGCTATATTCGAACATCTATCGGCTAAACTACCAATATCAAGACTTCAGAGAGACTTAACGGATTCTACTGTATTGAGAAATGTAGGCGTTCCTATGGCTCACACTATAATTGCTTTTAAATCAATCTTAAAAGGACTAGACAAACTCATTTTAAACGAAGAGGCTATCGCTAAAGACCTAGAAGAAAACTGGGCAGTAGTTGCAGAAGCTATTCAAACGATTTTAAGAAGAGAAGGATATCCTAAACCTTACGAAGCACTTAAAGGATTGACTAGAACAAATGAAGCAATCAATCAACAAAGTATTGCAGCGTTTATAGATTCTCTAAACATCAGCAATGAGCTAAAGAATGAATTGAAAGAAATTACTCCATCTAATTACACAGGAGTACGTTTCTAATCTATTACTTTAAATTTAATAAGGTAGTCAGACCAGTTCCAAGTAAACAGACCCAACAAGTCAGTTAACTCTTGAAGAAATACAGGATTTGGTTCGTTTTGATTTTTCAATAAATCTCCTTGAAAATCATTTAGATTATATTTCACAAAAATACTTTTAGCCATCGCTTTTTCGACAGAAGCATCTTCAATTAGCTGTTCTTTAAAGAATTTCTCGTAATCCATAAACATCTCACGGACTAGTTCCTCTTCCATGTCTATGTATTTGATCAATTCGTTAAGGCTTGACAAATGAAATTTGTCAACTGTAGAGTCATCAAAAAACTCAATTAGACGATGGTTATTAGCTGCGAAAATGATCATAATAAACCATATAACATCTTCACGCTGAAGATTTGGAGATTCTTCAAACTTTCTATTATCGTTTACAAATTCAATAATTTCGGGAAATCCCTTATCGATAACATCGAATAAAGTGCTAGCATATACTACCGCTAAATCATCAATTTTTATCTTTCGTCTCTTGTTAAAGCCAAATAATTTCATACTACGCTAATCTAAACTTTTTTTGAGCTACTTTCAACACTTCATCACCAATTGCTAAACATGCTGTTGCAGCAGGCGAAGGAGCATTTAAAACATGTATACTGTTTTGTTTATGTTCTATTTTAAAATCGTCAAAAACTTCCCCATCATTACCAAGAGCCATAGCTCTAACCCCGCTTCTACCAACTTTAATATCACTCATTTTAAGGCTAGGCACTAATCGGTTAAGTTCCTTCAAAAATAATCTTTTTGAAAATGCTCTTCTATATTCTTTCCAACCAAATCTCCAATGTTTAAAAAATAATTTCCAAGTACCTTTATAAAGCAAAGCTTCTAGAGTATCTTTAAAATTGAAGTCGGTTTTACCATATCCTTCTCTTTTAAAAGTAAAGACTGCATTGGGTCCGCACTCAATAGTTCCATCCACCATTCTGGTAAAATGAACTCCTAAAAATGGAAATTCAGGATTTGGAACAGGATAAATTAGATGTTTTACTTTTTGCATTCCTTGAGGAGTAAGATCGTAATAGTCTCCCCTAAATCCTACAATTCTCATATCCGGACTAAGTCCATCTTTTTGAGCTAGACGATCGGAGAACAAACCAGCGCAAAAAACATTGTAAGACGCTTTAACAATTCCTTTTGAAGTTATAATTTTATTCTCATCGCTAATTTCTAAGACTTCACAAGAAGTCAAGATTTTGCTTT
>Ga0114995_10000101_pt1 | contig 51504 bp, 43 predicted proteins | sample ArcticOcean_MG_C_11_FD_87038 | JGI IMG/M metagenome (GOLD analysis project Ga0114995, IMG submission 87038) | Marine microbial communities from western Arctic Ocean - ArcticOcean_MG_CB2_154 | ecosystem: Environmental > Aquatic > Marine > Oceanic | place: Arctic Ocean: Canada Basin | collected... | reverse complement strand
GTCCATTTCATCTATCAGTCTAGTAGCTCCTGCATACTTATCTATTATAAAGAGCACATAGCGGATGTCTACCATAATATTTCTACATTGGTTAGGGTCAAACATAATATCACTCATGGTACTTTCCCATGACCTGTCGAAGTTCAAACCTACCAAATGACCTTTACCGTCTAAGGCAGGGCTTCCTGAATTACCACCAGTTGTATGATTAGACCCGGTAAAACAGACTCTTAACTCTCCATCTGAATCTGCATACTTACCATAATTTTCTTTTTTCAATAAGGTTACTAAATCTTCTGGAAGCTCATAGTCTTTTAATCCTGAGGCATTCTTAGCCAAAATACCGTCTGCTGTAGTATAAAACTTATACTCCATACCATCTCTAGGCTCACTACCTTCAGCTTTACCGTAGGTTAGCCTTAATGTAGAATTAGCATCTGCCCAGTAATCTTTATTAGGAAAGAATTTCATTAGACCTTCTGTATAAACCTTCATTTTACTTTCTATTTCTCCGTTATACTTTCTATATGATGGAAGAGCTAGTGTATAAAACACCTCTACTACTTGATTGGCTAGTTTAGATGCTGCAGATTTCTGAAACTTCTTGTGCTTTCCTTTTGATATGTCACTGATATAAGAAATACAGCTCTCTCTACTCGTTAAGACTTTGTTTTTAAATACTTTTTTAGCATAAATGCCCCATCCTTCCTTTCCAGCGAGTAGTTCCACTGGCTCTAAATTATCATCTAAATATTCTGAATACAATGGTGTTAGTGCTAAGAATATATCCTGATCTATACTAGGGTTATAGTCATCGAAATAGTCATTTACTGTTTTAGTGAATTTATCCTTCAGCGTTTGTTTTTCTTCTTCACTGTCTAGATTTAGGTATTCTCTTCCGAAGTTAGATACATCTTTAGCGAAAGAAATAATTTCAGGTCCATAGTAATAATATTCTATAAACAACTCTCTGGCTCTCTTATAAGATTTGTTAGCTTCTTGAAGCTCATTAAGATCTGCCAATACACTGGAATACCTGGCTTCATCCTTTATCCTATTTTGGAATTCTGCTTCGAGTGTCTGTTTTTGTCCAAGGGCGTCCATACGTTTCAACCCTCTGTTCTGACCTTTCCATTTTTTCCAAGCATTGCTTATACCTGACTGCTTAGAGGCATACTGAATTTTGGTTTGTTCATCGGCTCTCATGGCTGCATCTATAATGTTCAAGCTTTCATCTCTCATATGAATTCTCATAGGATTAGACTCATTCATCACATACTCTACTGCATCTGAAGTTAGAAATTGTTCCGTTTTCCCAGGGAATCCAAATACCATGGTAAAGTCTCCTTCAGCTAAACCATCTAACGAAACTTTCAAATGCTGAATAGGCTCATATGGGACATTAGAGTCACTGAATTCTGCTGGTTCATTCATAGCATCCGCATATATTCTGAACAGTGAGAAATCACCTGTATGCCTTGGCCAAACCCAGTTGTCTGTATCTCCACCAAACTTACCTACCGCATCAGGTGGCGACCCTACTAGTCTCACGTCATTATACGTTTTAGTTACTATTAGGAAGTATGAGTTACCATAATTATAAGCTCTCACTTTGGCCGCTAAAAGCTCACTAGTAGCTGGCTCCTCGATAGCTTTTGAGTTTTCCTGTAGTTTAGCTTGGACTTCTTCTGTACTCATTCCTTCAGTAATTCCCTCCATCATTCTGGAAGAGACGTCTTCTATCCTATCTATCAGTGTAGCCGTGAGTCCATCATTTGGTAATTCGTCTTTCAATGAAGCTGCCCAAAATCCATTCTTAAGATAATTATTCTCTAAGCTACTATGGCTTTGAATTTGACTATATCCACAATGATGATTCGTAAGAAGTAATCCCTGGTCTGAAATTAATTCTGCTGTACATCCTCCTCCAAAATGAACAATAGCATCCTTAAGACTACTATGATTAATACTATAAATATCTTCGGCAGATAGTTCTAAGCCCATAGCTTGCATGTCATCCTCTACTGCTTTTAACAGTGTAGGAATCCACATACCTTCAGTGGCATTTATATTAAGGGAAATTAATAGCGCTATGGCTACGCAAATGTATACACGGATAGTTTTCATGAACTTTTTTTTTATCAGATGCCTAAAATACAGAATTAACTCAGGCTATAATACTTCCATAATAGAAGAAAACTTAAAACTCACTGAGCTCATCAGGTCTTTTTGTTCTAGAGTAAGACCAAAATAGTCTCCCCGTTTCTTAAGAATTTTATCTCTAAAAAGATGTTTAAGGATAGGTTGTAGTTTCTGCTGGTTTTCTATAAAGATAGCCTCAGTTACCTGATAACGTTCATTACAAGTGCACTGTCTAAAACTAATTAGTCCTTTCCATTTTTGGTTTTTCAACTCCTTAATAAACAAATAAGTACTGTCCTCGTAGACAGATGTGTGGATTACTTTAAAGTAACTATTTTCTTCTAAAATTGTTATAGATTTAATTTCACTTAACTCATATTCCCTCTCGGCTTTCACCTTACTGTATGGTGAAATGAATCCGTTTTTATATCCTGATATAGTTCCCGTAACAGTGTCATTCGAAATTAGAATTATTTCTGCTGGAACTTTTTTGGCAGATGTCTCCGTGGCTATCAATAGAACGAAAACTGCAATTAGAACTCTAAGCATCTTAGAATTCAACTCTAAGCCCAATATTCAACGGAGCTATTTCTGGAAGCTTTATATCATTATGGATAGCTTCATATTTCTTAAACAAGTTGGAGATTCTATACTCTCCATAAAGCGCCAGGCCATTTCTGCCTATAGCCGCTGTGACATAGTACTGAAGAAGCTCTATATACTGAAGTCTCTTATACGTAATATTTACTTCTTGTGCTCCAGCATTCCCCTGTGCCTTTGGGTCTATCTCGTTTTCAATTTTCATTCTAGAGGCAATACGGATAGCTCCTACAGCTCCTACTTCTATAAAGGCTCCTTCTTTCACTCCATGTTTCCCTAAGTGAAACCTATTAATCAGTCCTATTCTTCCTGTATATAGATGCAATTGCTGGCTCTCATGTGGCTGATTTACGGAAAGAAGGTTGGCTGAATCCTGTTCCAATTTAAAGTTGTCGAATTGGATACCGTAGTTTAGCCCTAGACTATAAAATTTAGCTGGCCTAAATAATTTCATTCCAGTATAATTTATACTAGTGGAAGACCACAGAGTGTTCAGGCTGTCTGGTACATCTAATGCCAGATTGTACCCCCACTTCAACTGACTCTTAGAATTATCGTCTTCTACAGAATCCCTATCGTCAGCTACATTTCTTTCTAGCACTATCTCTTGGCTAGAAAGAGTTGTCGCTGAAAGCAAACTAAGTATTATTATGATTTTTTTCATTTTAATCTCATTTCTATGGTATATCCTTCATAATAAACTACTGCTTTTTCTGCTTTTGAAGGATAAGTAAACGAATAAATTTCTGCTCCTTGGATATCTATAACTTTATAAGACATAATGATTCCATCTTCCGTTTGAAATTGATAAAACAGATAGTCTTCATAGTCGCTTACACAATTGACTGAGCTATTAAGGGACATTTCTAATTGTGTCTGATCTTCTCTTATGATCAATGAAGGACTCATGATAGTTACTTTTATTTCTGATTCGAATTTCTCCAAAGTTATCGTAGGTGAAACTTCTTCAGCTTTATCTAAGAAATAGGAGGCTTGTGGAACTCCGTATCCATGAGCATAATCACAGTAAGGATATAAATCTGAACCCTTTTCTAATTCATGGAAAAGTTCCATATTAGTCCAACTTCTATTTGCCTGCCATGCACAAGCAGCAAACCCTGCTGTAAGTGGAGATGAAAAAGAAGTTCCTTGTGTTTCTGAAACATTATCCTTTTTGGCTGCTATCACATGTCCATAAGCTGTAACATTCGGTTTTTGTCTAAAATCGTATGTAGGACCTACAGAACTGAAAGCAGTATGTATTCCAGAAGAAGGCAACAATCCACCTACTGCCAGTACACTATCTGCATCTGCCGGAGCTCCTACAAAATTCCAGCCTCCTGACCCATCATTCCCTGCCGAGTTAACCACTAGAATACCTTTTTTTGCTGCTAGATTTCCTGCTCTACTTACCAGTGTGTTCAATCCATTCATGTCTCTATAGAAATACCTATTCCCTGTATAACCCAGTGAACTGTTTATTATATCAGCTCCATTTCTATCACTCCATTCTACAGCTGCCAGCCAATTTTCTTCTTCAGAGAAAACTTCTATTTGAGCCTTTTCAGTTCTAGCTAATAGAAACTCTGCTCCAGTAGCCAAACCTAAAGTGTCTGACCTTCCTTCTGCCTCATATATTCCTGCTATACAACTTAAGACTGCTGTTCCATGATAATGACCATGGCATACGTCCAAATTATTTTTCACAAAGTCATAAGTCGCTATGATTTTATTTCCCTCCCTCAAATGGTTAAAACATGGATTTATATCTGAATCAGTAAAACCTGCATCCAGCACCGCTATCCTTATTCCTGTTCCATCGATGTTAGCCTTTTGAAATTCTCTTCGGCCCATTCTTTCTGTCTGGTACTTTATAAGCGAGTCAGATTTATCGGATTGTTCCTCAAAATATTCATCAGTAATACACATGGGATTTTTAGAAAAAAGCATTACACCTTTTACATAAGAAAGGGATTTTACTTTTTCTATCTCCGCAGGAGAAGCCTTAACCGAAACCGCATTAAACCATCTAGTATGATGACTTATACAACTCACACATTTCTCTACTCCATTAATATAGTTAGGATTGACAGGATAATCCGTTATATCATATAAACTCAGCCCTAATGATTCTCTTCTTTCTATAGCCTTATCATCAAAGTAATCGTAAGGGTTAAACTCCATACCCTCTTTATCGGTAAAGAATACCCAGAACTTTTCATCTTGAGTTAATCCTCTGCTAATAACCAACAGATAAAAAAGTATAGTTAGAACTCCTTTCATTATTTTTTCTGAAGTTTAGACCAGGAATCTCTTAGTGTAACCGTTCTATTGAATACAAGTTTTTCTTTAGTAGTGTACTTAGAGTCCACACAAAAATAGCCTAAACGTTGGAATTGGAATTTATCTCCTGCATTGGCATTTTTCAGATGTGGCTCAGCCTTGCAATTAGAAATCACCTCCAAACTATCAGGATTTAGAAAGTCCATGAAGTCTTTTTCTTTATCGGAATCTGGAGACTCATGAGAGAATAATCTATCATACTGTCTAACCTCCACATCCAAGGCATGTTCTGTACTTACCCAATGGATGACACCCTTAGCCTTTATTCCACTAGTATCTTCACCACTTTTAGAATCTGGGAAGTATGTACAATGTACTTCTGTAATGTTTCCTGATTCGTCCTTGACATGCGAATTAGCCTGAATGATATAAGCTCCTTTCAACCTCACATAGCCTTCTGGTTTTAGCCTGAAATACTTTCTTGGAGCTTCTTCCATAAAGTCGTTTCTCTCTATGAAAATTTCTCTAGAAAAGGGAATATTTCTGCTTCCTGCAGCCTCATCCTCAGGATTATTTATGAGTGTTAACTCTTCAGTCTTACCTTCTGGATAATTAGTAATAACCACCTTGATAGGTTCTAAAACACACATTACCCTAGGTGTTATTTTATTAAGATGTTCCTTTATACTAAATTCTAAAAGAGCTACGTCTATAACGTTCTCTCTTCTAGCTATACCTACTCTATCACAGAAATTCCTTATGGACTCTGCTGTATACCCTCTTCTTCTTAATCCCGAAATAGTAGGCATTCTAGGATCATCCCATCCGTCTACCACATTCTCTTCAACCAACCTGAGTAATTTTCTTTTACTCATAATCGTATAATTCAAATTCAACCGAGCAAACTCTCTTTGCTTACTTGGAAAAATCTCCAGTTCCTGTATTAACCAATTATATAATGGTCTATGTACCTCAAATTCTAATGAACAGAAAGAATGCGTTATTCCTTCTATGCTATCACTCTGACCATGAGCGAAATCATACATCGGGTAGACGCACCATTTATCTCCAGTTCTGTGATGACTTTCATGCTTAATTCTGTATATGAAAGGATCTCTTAGGTGCATATTGGGAGAGGTCATATCTATCTTAGCTCTCAAAACCATACTGCCTTCAGGATGTTTACCGTCCTTCATTTCAGTAAATCTTTCTAGATTTTCTTCTGCACTTCTATCTCTAAAAGGAGAATTATTTCCAGTTTCAGTAGGTGTACCTTTTTGCTCAGCTATTAAAGCTGCCGACTGTTCATCTACGTAAGCTTTTCCTTCTGAAATAAGTTTAACAGCATATTCATAAAGCGTATCGAAATAGTCTGAAGTATACCGTTCCTCCTCATTCCAGTCAAAACCTAACCACTTTATATCCGCTTTTATAGCGTCTACGTATTTAGTATCTTCTTTTTCAGGATTGGTGTCATCAAATCTAAGATTGGTTTTCCCACCATATTTTTTTGCCATCTCGAAATTCAGGCAGATAGCCTTTGAGTGTCCTATATGAAGAAATCCGTTAGGTTCAGGAGGAAATCTAGTAAGTATCCTTCCATCATGTAGCCCTTCTTCTAAATCCCTTTCTAGAATTTGTTCTATAAAGTTTAAGCCTTTTTCATTCTCTTCAGACATCCTTCTATGTTTGTTTATTAGCGTTGCAAAGCTAACGAAAAAAGCCCGCTAGTATATACCAGCGGGCTTTAGAATTAACGAGAATTTAAGTTAGTTAAACATCTTAAACGTACGCGTAATTTCTCCTGAGGTGCACACGATAATATTTATCCCTGAGACTAAATTAGAATTATCTAAAAGTAGCGGCAGTTTAGCATTTACATCTTTAGAGATTAGCCTACCTGAAACACTATAAACTTCTACTCTTTCCATTAGAGCGTTATCGCTTCCATAAATCACAACACCACTATCAGAGCCTCTTAACTCTAAATCACTGATAATTGATTGGTCACTTATAGAACTATCAAAATCTGGCGTAATCACTGTACTTCCTCCTATATAACCATCTCCGCTTGCAACACCATTTCCATTCGCAGCTACTCCAGAATAATAAAATGTAACGTTTCCGTTAAAAGCACTAGGCGCTATCCATTCTACTAGCCAAGTGCCTGAAGAGCTAGGTGAGCTATGCTCTACTATTGACCTGGCTGTCACACTGGTATTGGAAACAGTTTCTAATTGTGCTTGGGACCCTGGATTAGAGAAGGTTCCTGAATTAGCGTTTCCATCACTAAGCGATGTACTTTGAAATCCAAATTCAAGGGGATTTCCTGAAGTTCCAGCTACAGCATATTCTAACAAATAAGTTTCTCCGGGTATGTAAGAAGTTACAGCTGTCCCTTCTTCATTCGTTATAGATAGATTTATCTCGGGTGAGAAACTACCTGAGCTATGACATTGAGAACATACATTATCTCCATCTGGAGAACCTGAACGGTCTTTATTCTGTTCTTCTCCTACTCCACCAGAAGCCGCTATCAGCACTAGTGAAATGCTGAATGTCAGCACCATATAAATTTTCTTCATTATTTTCCTTTTTTATAGTACCAAATATATTTAACCACTCACACATTACATCTCCCGACTTTGTGTTTATATATGATTCTCAATAAGCGTTTTCATAAATATCTAAAGAGTATTTTCGCGTTAATTTTCAATTCATAATTTGATGTTTTCATCTATACCTTCCTCCGAAATATCTGTCATAATAGGCATATCACTTGTCCTTTTCGGCTATGTAGGCTATTACTTCGCTGCTAAAAACAACAAAGGAAACACGGAGAACAGGCCTACCTCTGATGTGTTTAAGATGAGGAATATGGGGTTTCTTTGGATGGGTGTTTTTCCTTTTATTACTATTTTGGTGTGGATTCTATTAAGTGATTTTACTTTTGCTGATTACGGGGTTAAATGGGCTTTTCCTATGGAGTGTTTCTATTGGATTCTTGGTTTTTCGGCAGTGTTAGTACCTATGAATTATTTTAATGCCAAGACTTCAGATAATCTGAAAATCTATCCTCAAATCAGAGAGAAGAAATGGAATGGAGCATTGCAACGCAAAGAATACTTTACGTGGTTTTTATATCTACTTGGATATGAATGGTTATTCAGAGGAGTTTTATTCTTCAGCTCTAGAGATGTCATGGAATTCTGGCCTGCTTTAGTTTTAAATACAGCTCTCTACTCTTTGGTTCATATCCCTAAAGGGCTGAAGGAAACTTTAGCTTCTATCCCTCTGGGCATTTTGCTCTGCATAATAGTCGAAAGAACAGGAGTGTTTTATGCCGCGGCTATTATTCATTTCACACAAGCGGCCAGCAGTTCATACTTTAGCCTGAGAGCACATCCAGATATGCAAATCACTAAATAGATGAAGATTTTTCTAACTGGAGCTACTGGTTTTATAGGCTCTCAAATGGCTCTCAAATTGGCCGAACAGGGACACACGGTTCATGCTTTGGTTCGTTCTATTGAGCGTGCTAAAAAAGAAGTAAGGCATGAGTCTATAAAATTCTTTGAAGGAAATTTAGATGACCTAGATGTAATAGCTAAAGCGGTTACGGGCTGTGAACAAGCTTATCTGTTAGCTGCTTTTGCCCAAGTATGGGATAAAAACACAGATACTTTTTACAAGATTAACGTTAGAAATAATCTAGACCTGATTAAACAAGCTTCTTCGTTGGGTGTGAAAAAAATAGTGGTCACTAGCACCGCAGGAGTTTTCGGACCTGCTAGACGTGACCTACCTGTCACAGAGGACTCTACGAAATGGACTGCCTTAACTACAGATTATGAAAAAAGCAAGGCTCAAGCAGAGATCGAGATTAAAAAACTGGTTAACTCGCAGAATCTAGATATAGTCATCGTAAATCCCACACGAGTTTATGGACCTGGAAAGCTTAGTCAAAGTAATTCGGTTACTCGCATGATTAAAGAATTCAACGAAGGAAAATGGCATGTGTATCCTGGAAATGGGAAGGCTATGGGCAATTATGTTTTTGTGAAAGACGTAATTGAAGGACATATCTTAGCCATGCAAAGAGGAAAGGCTGGAGAAAATTATATTCTGGCTGGAGAAAATGTCAGCTATAGAGCGTTATTTGAAAAAGTAACTGAAGTTTCTGGAAATAAGACATGGCTCATAGGAATTCCTATCCCTATTATGATGCTAATAGCCAAGCTACAAATGGCCTCAACTAGGCTTACAGGGAAAGGTCCAATACTTACTTCAGGATTCGTGAAAAAGTATACTTTTAACTGGATAAACAGCTCGAAAAAAGCAGAAAGAGAATTAGGCTATAAATCGACTTCTCTCATTGATGGAATTAAAGAAGTAATTACTTGGAGTCAGAATTAAATACATACGCATTAATCACTGGAGGAAGCTCAGGAATAGGGAAAGCTTTAGCTATAGAATTGGCTTCCAGAGGCTATGACATAGCCATAGTAGCACTCCCTAACACTGGTCAAGAAGAAGTGCGCCAAGAGATAAAATCAGCTTATAACGTTAAGTTCAAATCTTTGGAACTTAACATACTTGAAAAGGGTGCTATATCGCAAATAAGCGCATGGGTCATTAGTGAACAGATGAATCTTCAGATTTTGGTTAACAATGCGGGCATAGGGTATGCGGCAGGATTTGACACCTTGGAAGGTTCATTTATTTCTACTGTTATAGACTTAAACATTAAAGCCACTACGCTGCTTAGTCATGCCATGATTCCTTTCTTAAAAAAACGAAGGCAGTCCTACATCTTAAATTTATCAAGTGCTGCGGCATTTTATAGCATGCCTTATAAATCAGTTTATGCCGCATCTAAAAGATATGTGCTTGATTTCTCCTCCGCTCTAAGAGAGGAGCTTTCATCATTTAATATAGGTGTTACGGCTGTCTGTCCGGCTGGTGTAATTACTAGTCCTGAGATTAGAGAGAGAATTAAGGCTGCTGGCTACATGGCTAGAATCTCAGCACTAGAACCCTCTCAAGTAGCTAAAGAGTCTGTTAATGCTATGATCCAAGGGAAGGCCAAGGTCATTCCTGGGAAAATGGCTAAACTAATCTCGTGTGTTCGGTTTATTATTCCTCCAAGAATTCAGCGAAAAATTATAGCTAAGAATTTCAAGAAAGCGATCTAACTTTCTAACATAGTTTCTTTGAATTTTAATGAAAAACGCGAAACTATAAACCCTATTTAAATATACTTTTACTTATATAATTATTTTACAATGGAAGTTAAAGATGCAAGCGGGAAAATTCTTTCTGATGGAGATACGGTAACACTCTCTAAGGATTTAAAATTAAAAGGAACTAACACAGTTATTAAAAGAGGGACCAAAGTAAAGAACATTAGACTTACCGATAATCCTGATGAAATAGACTGTAGAGTGAATAAAATGTCCATCGTTCTTCGGACTGAGTTTGTGAAAAAGGCTTAGTCAGTTAAATCAATAAAGGTTTTGTGCTGATAAAAACATTCTCAGGTAGTTCTGATCATTATCCTTAAAGAATAGTATCAAACAGTTGGGACATTTTTTTACCTGAAAGATGAATTCTCGAATGACACAAGCCAGTTTGGTGATGCTATTAATGGGGTGAATTTATTTGTTCGAAATAATGATTTAAATAAGGCCTTAGAAGTCCTTAGAGAAAATAACTTACCGTTTTACACACTCGGTTTAATAGCTAAGTCTATTCTTAAAAGGAAATGAACTATAGTTCTTGGACTTCTGTATCAATAATTACTTCTAAGAAAGTCTTCGAAATCTTCATAAGAGTTCTTCATTTTAACAGCTGTTTTTTTATTGTTCACTATTTCTTTTAATTTTTCAGGAAGAGGCAAATCTATATCTAAGGCATCATCTACAATATCCTTAAACTTAGCTGGATGAGCTGTTTCTAAGAAAATACCGCAAGTCTTATCATTCGTTAAACCACTCTTTAGTAATGCATCGTATGCTATAGCACCATGAGGATCTAAAACATACTCATTCTCCTCATAACACCTCTTCATTACTTTCTTAGTCTGATCATCATTCAAGTAATAGCCCTCCAAATCGTGAGTAATACCCTCATGTGAATTACCGTACATTTCCGTCAATCGCACAAAATTACTGGGTGCTCCTACATCCATAGCATTAGAGATAGTAGCCACAGATGCTACGGGCGAATAAACTCCTGAGGTTAGGTAATCTGGAACTATCTTATTCATGTTAGTCGCTGCTATGAATTTTTTAACTGGAAGTCCCATTTTAGCTCCTACCATTCCAGCTGTAACATTCCCTAAATTCCCACTGGGAACAGAGAACACTACCTCTTCGAAGCCCTGTCTTCTGGCTTCAGCCACGGCTAAGAAATAATAAATGCTCTGTGGTAACCATCTAGCTATATTAATAGAGTTAGCCGATGTCAAAACCAATTTTTTATTCAATTCTTCATCCAAGAAGGCCTTCTTAACCAATGCTTGACAGTCATCAAATACCCCGTCTACTTCTAATGCTGTAATGTTTTCTCCAAGAGTAGTAAGCTGCATTTCCTGAATCTGAGAGATCTTTCCACTCGGGTAAAGTAACACTACTTTAATTCCCGGGATTTTATAAAAACCATTAGCTACAGCGCTTCCTGTGTCGCCACTAGTAGCCACTAGCACTACGGAATCTCTCTTAGCTATAGCTTGGAGTGAACGACTCATAAATCTAGCTCCTACATCTTTAAATGCCATGGTAGGACCATGAAAAAGTTCTAGAGAGAAAACATCTTTAGATACTTCTTTTAAGGGGAAATCAAAGTCAAGAGTTTCTCTAACTATTCTTTTTAATTCTTCTATAGAAATGTCTTCAGAAGTAAAATGCCTCATCACCTCTACCCCTATTTCGTCTTTAGAAAATGTATGAAGGTCATTTATAAAGTCTGAGCTCAGAATAGGTATGGTTTCTGGAAAGTAAAGCCCATTATCTGCTGCTAAACCTTTCTCTACTGCTGCTCCAAACCCTAATGAATGGTTTCTATTGTTCGTACTATAAAATTTCATGAATAATTTAAATCGTTTTTAATCTTCTACTATTCTAACTCCTCTGCTAGATACCGGAGAACTAAAGCTCTCATAGCTCGCTCCTTTAGTATTTAAGACTTCATCTAATTTATTTTTTACAAATTCTGCCTTCGCTTTTCCTTTACACATAAAAAACACAGAAGGACCTGAACCACTAATCCCAGAAGCGATAGCTCCTGTGGCCATTCCTGTTTCTTTTAGCAAATCAAAGTTTGGAATTAAATTTTTCCGAAATGGCTCTGCTATTCTATCTACTTGTGATCTAGCGATTAAATCGAAATCACTTGTGTGTAATCCGCTAATGAGCGTAGCAAAAGATGCCGCCTGTTTAATAGCAGAGCGAGTGCTCATCTCATGAGGAACCATAGCTCTAGCATCACTCGTCTTTATGGTTACATGCTGAAAAACACCTACCATATAAAGGTCATTAGGGCATGGCAAATTAGAGGTTACTAATGGAGTATAATCACTAATTAACGTAATTCCTCCGAGCATAGCTGGAGCTATATTATCTGCATGGTATGAACCCGAGGCTAAAAACTCTCCTTCCATAGCGAATGGAATGAGGTATTTTAATGGTAATATCTCACCAGAAAAATAATTAGCCGCAAAAGCTCCAATTACTGCACTAGCAGCACTTGAACCTAAACCACTACCTGGTCTAATTAATTTTTTAACCTTAAAATCTATACCAAAATCAGCATTGATTTTATGAAGTAATGAATTAGCAGCTACAGTTATTACATTTTCTTCTGATTTCAGGGGAAGCTCTGCTCCTTCTACAGAAATAATTCTAGCTCCTTTCTCTGAAGTTTTCTCTGCGATTACTTCATCAGACAAATAATCTACTGCCAGACCAATAGCATCAAAACCACAGTTTAAATTAGCCATGGTAGCTGGTGCTACTATTTTTATTTTCTCTCTCATTTTTAGTTAGTCTCTCGTTTTTAATCACTCCTTATTCACTGAGATAACTACTCACTCCTTTTGGGAACTCGTAATTCAAACACACAGCGAATTTCTGATTTAGTTCTTAGCTAATCTAATAATATCTGCGAATACTCCCATAGCAGTTACTTCTGCTCCTGCCCCTGCCCCTTTAATTACCAATGGTTGGTCTCCATATATATACCATACTTCAATACTTCCTTTATGCTTTCCAATATCCTCTCGTTATGACTCCAGTAAATCCATATTAATGGAAAATTTGTTTTAGGCCACTATATGATTTCTTTCCTGCGCTCTGGCTGCGTTTGTTTATTATTTCTAAATAATAAAGTACGTTCACACATTAAAGATACTTTCGTAGACTAAATTTAAGACTTAAAGAATGAGTTTCAATATCGTTTTACTAGAACCACAAATCCCAAATAACACTGGAAATATTGGAAGAACATGTGTAGCTACCTGCTCCTCTCTTCATCTAATACATCCGTTAGGGTTCGAGATAAATGATAGCAGAGTAAAACGAGCTGGACTAGATTATTGGGGTGATTTAGACTTACACCACCACGATAATTTTGAATCGTTTCAAGCTTCTATTCCCAAAGATGCTAGCCTGTACTTTCTTTCTGCCCACGGAAAAAGATCTCTTTATGATGTGGAAATTAAAAAAGGTGATTATTTAATATTCGGAAAAGAAGCAGATGGCTTGTCTACAGAAATAAAAGAGAGTTATGCGGAGTTACTGTTGAAAATTCCTTTTCCCGGTAAAGTCAGGTCATTCAACCTGAGTAATGCTGTGGCTATGGTTCTGGGAGAAGGTTTGAGACAGCTGAATTTAGATGTTTAGGAGTTTAGTTTAATCTTATCTCTCCACTCTGCAGGAATCGGACAGGTTGATTGTTTGTTATAATCAAAACAAACAATTACAGTCTTTCCTTGAGTACATAGAATATTTTGACCTTTCATTATTTCATAAGCCATTACTAAACTGGAGTTACCCATAGATTCACACCAGGTAGAAATAGTAATCTCATCATTTAAAGAAATAGGAGCCTTATAGTCAATCTCATGACGAGCTACTAAAATTCCTGCATCTATCCAATTCCATTCAAAACCTACTAACTCCTTAAACCATGTCATTCTCGCCTGTTCGAAATAACTTAAATAAACAGCATTATTAACATGTCCCATAGAATCTATATCTCTAAACCTAACTTCTATTTTATGCTCTATTTTCATGTGTTTAATATCTCTTAGTGACTTATTGATTGTACTTTTGCTACGTATTCAAATCTAACTTAAATGAGCAAAAGAGTCTTCATGATTTTCTATATAATTTTCAGTTTAACTGTTTTCGGTTTAGCGGCTGCCAATTATTTCGGAGTAGAGAAAAACTTATGGTGGTTTGCATGCATGCTTTCTGGCCTCCTCTCAACTACATATTGCTATTTCTGGATTAAAGACAAAATAACGGAGGAGAGTTTCGTTAATTTCATAATGACAATTTTCATTCTTGCGTCTTTTTTAATCTCATTTGGGCTTGCTCTTTATCAGGGTGGAAACGAAAATCTACCTGTAGTTTTATGCGGTTTAAACGTTTTAATCTGGCTAGTATACAGCTCCTGGCTCAGTAAAAAGCTTGTATAGTAGCTTATTCTAAGCCATTAGCTTCTGTATTTTCCTTGTTAATTTCTCCTTTTAGCCCTGAAAATATCTGTTTTATTAACAAATACACCTTTTTTTTCACAAATACACCGCAATTTTTCCTGTAACGCTTGACAGGCTTAGGATTGCGCATATATTTGTTACTATTAAAGTGAATATTAATTAAACACATAAAAAAAATGAATAAAGCAGAATTAATTGATGCTATGGCATCTGACGCTGGAATTTCTAAGGCTGATGCAAAAAGAGCATTAGATGCATTTGTAAATACTACTACTGCAGCACTTAAAACTGGAGATAGACTTTCTTTAGTAGGATTCGGTTCTTTCTCTGTTTCTAGAAGAAACGAGAGAAAAGGTAGAAATCCTCAAACAGGAAAAGAAATCACTATCAAAGCTAAAAACGTAGTTAAGTTTAAAGCTGGTGCAGATTTATCTGAAAAGGTAAACTAAGGACTTTTTAAAAGCTTAATAAAGGCCGGTTTTACCGGCCTTTATTGTTTCTTGTAAATTTTAAAATTTGGATACTCAGCTAATAGAATACTTAAGACAGTTCGTCACTGAAGAAAGATGGGAGAAGTTCGAAGAGATAATTAATTACAGAACTAAGCACCTCACTTTCGTAGTGGAAAACATTTTCCAATCGCATAACGCCAGTGCCGTCATCAGAAGTTGCGATTGCTTCGGCATTCAGGATCTTCACGTTATAGAGACTAGAAACAAGTATGTCCAGGACAAGAAAATAGCTCTTGGAGCTGGAAAATGGGTTAATATGTATAGCCACAATGATTTTGAAAACGGTACGGTAAAATGCCTAAATCACTTAAAGTCTAAAGGGTATAAAATAGTCGCTACTACTCCTCATAAAGATAATTTCACCTGTGACACTCTTCCTATAGACGAGCCTATAGCGGTAGTTTTCGGAACCGAAAAATTAGGCATTACTCAGGATGTATCAGATAATGCTGATTACTTTATGAAAATACCAATGCTTGGATTTACTGAAAGCTTGAACATCTCAGTAGCAGCTGCCATTACTGCCCAAAACTTGTCTAGACGAATTATTGAATCCGAGGTTGATTGGAAGTTATCAGAAACTGAAAAAAATGAAACACTTTACCAATGGCTAACGAGTAGCATTAAAAGCTCAACTTTAATAGTAGATAAGTACCATAAAGAAAATAGCTAAACTTAAATCACGGAGAGAGTCTATCTGCAGACCATAAACTGTCTTTTTCAGAAAATTTAAGCCTATCATGAAGACGCCCTGATCTACCCTGCCAAAACTCAAAACAATTTGGGATCACTAGATATCCACCCCAGTGAGGCGGTCGAGTTACCTCTTTTCCTTTAAACGCTTCTTCTAGTTCTTCATTTTTTCTTATAAGGGTTTCTCTGCTCTGAATTACCTCACTCTGATTGGATACCCAGGCTCCTATTTGGCTTTTTCTTGGTCTTGAAGAAAAATAGACATTACTTACCTCTGAACTAACCTTAACAGCTGTCCCTTTTACTCTTACCTGTTTTTCCAATTCTCTCCAAAAAAAGTTTAGAGAAACATTATGATTTTGTTCAAGCTCTTTTCCCTTAGTACTATTATAATTCGTGTAAAAAACGAACCCTTCCTCGGTAAACTCCCTTAGTAAAACTATTCTACTGGATGGAAATCCATCTGGACTGTTGGTGTTTAATGACATTGCATTAAAATCCAGCGCTACGTTTTTCTTAGCTAATTCTAACCAATTCTTAAATAAATCAAAAGGAGATTCATTTTTCAAATCATCAGATAGCGTTCCTTTTTTGTACTCTATTCTACTTTCTTTTAATGACATTTACTAAGATTTTCATATTTCCAATAACTCTAACTTTGCGCTTCGTAAAATTCGGTCTTTTGAATAACAAGAAAATAACATTTATCATAAATCCTATCAGCGGAACTGTAAAAGGAAAGTTGTTCGAGGAAGATATATTAAGTTGTTTCCCCATAAATGAGTATTCTACTGAATTAATTTACACCAAACATAGAGGTCATGGAAGTGAGCTAGCTAGACCATTAAAGGATAAAGCTGTTACTGTGGTTGTCATAGGAGGTGATGGCTCTGTTAATGAGGTAGCCAAAGAATTGCTTTACAGTAAGACAGCAAGCTTAGGTATTGTCCCTATGGGCTCAGGAAATGGACTAGCTAGAACATTGGGGCTTCCTTTAGATATTAATAAAGCATTGCAACGCATAAAAGACGGATCACGAATAGAAATAGATACCTGCAGCTTTAATAAACAGCCTTTTTTCTGCACTGCAGGCATAGCATTTGATGCTGCGGTAGCTAAAGATTTTGATGAGCTTCCTACTAGAGGAGTTAAAACATATTTTCAGGCATCATACCGCCAGTTTCTTAAATATAAGAATACGCGAGTGAGGATAAATATGAATAACCAGTCTGTTCAAGAGGACTTATTCCTGCTAACTATAGCCAATGCAGAGCAATACGGTTACGGGGCTAAAATCTCACCTAATTCTTCTCTTACAGATGGGTTGATGGAATTAGTACTGGTTAAGGATTTATCATTGGCTCAGTTTGCCGAGTTCACTTTACGACTGTTCTCTGGTAGCATCCATAAACTTAAGGAGGCCAAGGTAATAAAATCATCAGAGTCTATATTAATTCAAACCGACAGTAAAATAGCTCACTTAGATGGTGAACCTATCGAATTTAATGGAGAAGCAGAGGTGAATATTCACCCAAAATCTTTGGGGATAATTAGCTAAATTGCTTTATGCTTAAAACGTCTATTTTTCTTATTATAGGTTTACCTATCCTATACTTAATAGGTGTTTTAGTCTATGCTTCTGCTACTAAATTCTGCCCTATAGATCGTGCTTATTTAGAAAAATTAAATCAGAGACCTCCATTTATGATAGCTGATTCTGTGTTTTCTGTAATTTCTTGGAATATCGGTTATGGTGGACTGGGAAAGGAAAGCGACTTCTTCTATGATGGAGGAGAACAGGTGAGAATGGATAGGGAAACAGTGAAAAAGAATTTAACAGGGATTAGAGAATTATTAGGTTCCTCTAATGCTGATTTTATATGCTTACAAGAAGTAGACACCTGTTCTAAAAGAAGTTATCGGATTAATCAGCTAAGTTTTTTACTTGAAAAACTGTCCTCTTACGAAGCCATTTACGCTAAAAATTATGATGTTAATTTCGTGCCGCGGCCTTTTCTGAACCCTCTGGGTAAAATAACATCAGGTCTGGCTTGCTTTTCTAAATTGGGTACTACGTTTCCCGAGAGGGTGAGCTACACTAGTGAACCTAATTTCCCTAACAATCTCTTCATGTTAAGACGGTGTTTTATGAAAATTCACATCCCACTTACTTCTGGAAAAGACTTGGTTATTATAAACACACATAACTCAGCCTATGATGCTACAGGAAGTATGAAGAAAGAGGAATTAGATATTTTAATGCCTTACATATACAACCTATATGAAAACGGAAACTATGTAGTGGTAGCCGGTGACTGGAATCAATGTACCCCAGACTATGTGACTAAAGGCAAAGAAAGTGAGTTTAGAGAATCTAAATTCTCAACTGACTTCCTAAATAAAGGATGGAAATGGAGTAGCGACCCATCGACTCCTACAAACAGAAAATTGAATAAGGTTTACGATGAAAAAACCAGCTACACGTCAGTCATAGACTTCTTCCTTATTTCTCCTAACATTAATTCTTTGTCGGTTAAAACAATAGATACTTTCTTTGAGTTCTCTGATCATCAACCAGTAAAAATGGAATTCAGTCTCGATTAACTCAACTCTAATTCTATGTTCAATTAACTTTCGGACAGCATTAATACCCTCATTTTTATCGCAAAGAAATCATGTAAGTATATATTGAGATTCTTTTATTTCTGCCTAAGATTCGCACGTTGGATTTAATACCTTTGAAATTAAAATAAATGGTAATGGATAACAGTATTTTTCTCAAACTACTCTTAGTTTCTTTCTTTATACTTGCCTTTTTCGGAGGCTCGTTCGCTCAGAGTGATAATGAAAATTCCGGATCATTAGATGCGGGAACTATAGAAAGCCAGTATGATTACATTTGGAAATCTTCTAATAAATATCAAGACCACAAAGTAGTTAGAGCATTTAAGCTGAATAAATTTAGAGACAATGTGATAGACAGCCTGAAAGCTCTTGAGCAAGAAATCATTAGTTTAAACATCAGCATAGTCAGTAAAAACTCTTCTAACAGGGGGTTAAATACTACTATAGACACATTGAACACCCAACTGTTTCAAGCAATTTCTGAAAAAGAATCTTTTAGTATTTTAGGCACAAGTACAAGCAAATCTATATTTAAATCTCTTTTTTGGACCATTACTTTTGTATTAGGATTCTTACTTATATTTTCATTTTTCAGATTAAAATCTAAAACTGCTATAGCTAAAGAAGCTCGTGTTAACTTTAGCATGTTAGAGCATGAATTTGAAGATTTCAAAAAAAGATCTAGAGAGAAAGAACAAGTTTTAGCTAGGCAGCTTCAGAATGAGATTAACAAAAACCTTTAATATCAGCTGAATTTCAATAATCAATTAGTGGCCGTGGCAACTAATCAATATTATATCTAGCTATAGGGTATCTATTATGAGTAGGTTCATAATTCTCTGAATGCTGGTATAACCAATAAAGCTGTGCCCACTGATTTTTTGAAAAATCATCAGACTCCTTTTGCTTTTGCACAAACTCTGCTTTTAATTCGGGATCCGTCTTTAACATCTCTGCCGCTACATCCTCAAAAACATAGGTCGAAAACCACTCTTTTTGTTGTAATGCGGAATCAAAGAAATTCCAGGCGAAAAATGAATCTGTACCTTCTGGTTCAAGCGTTTCCACTATATATCTATTAGAAAACTGATTTACAGGAACCAAATAATCTCCTTTTCTAAATTTTTGGGATACTTTTTCAGCAGTCAATTTGACCTTTGAGTGTATGTAATGTCCTTCGTAAGGATTCGGTGCTGTTTCATAATTTTCGATGAAATAAAACTCTACGTCCATCAAGCTATCCTGATCTAATGGAGTCAAGCTTACTCCATTTAATTTCAACAGAGAAATCACTTCTCTCCACGCCTGAGGAATGATATAATAGTCTGGAGCTTCTACACTTAAATCAGCAGGATACCTATTGTAATATTTAATCAATTTTTCATAAGGAGCGTCTTGATCATAATACAGCCTTTGGTTCTTACTGAACTCACTTTTCTTATACTTCGCTTCATATCCCTTAAACATAAACTCATCATACCTGCTTGTGTCTAACTTCCATGAAATCTCGAACGTCTTCAATGCTTTGGAAAAAGTATCTGCTCTATTTTTCATTTCTATAATCTCATCACATCTCCCCTCGCTGAAGTTTAATAATTGAATCATTAACTCGTAAGTACTTTGTACTCTTTCAGAATAGGGCTTCAACATGTGCGTTTCAGAGACGAACCCTAAAGCATTAAAAAGAGTAGAATAACCCGTGCTGTATCTAGGTGTTTCTAGGTAATCCTTTATTCCATCATCTGGAGTGCTGCCCAAAGTATGAACGTAAGGGGCCATAGGATAACCAACTGCTTCCATTTTACTGTAAAGTTCATCTACCATCACATTATTCAAGTATGACCTAACCGGAGGTGTTGCTTTATCTGGCTGAGTCGTAATTAAAGTCATGACATACTGATAGTCTGCTCCGTTACTGGTGTGCGTATCTAAAAATATATGCGGCTTTAAATAATGATAAATGCTCATAAAAGCTTCAGCATTTTTAGAGTCACACTTTATAAAATCTCTGTTTAAATCTAAATTTTTAGCATTTCCTCTGAAACCATAAAACGCTGGCCCATTCTGGTTAGCTCTGCTACAGCAGCCTCTATTTAAACCTCCCCCAATGTTATACATAGGTATTATAGCTATGTTCACTTTAGATAAAATGTGGGCCAAATTCTCATCATTCAGTATCGTATTTACAAACATCACACTAGCATCTACTCCGCATGGCTCTCCAGGGTGAATCGCATTATTTATAAGGATGGTCACCTTATTGCTTGATAATTTTTTTTCATTTAGATCATCTGAAGAAAGGATAAACAAATGCAATGGTTCACCTATATCTGTAGAACCAAACTCTTTTAAATATCCGAATTCTGATGAAGAAAACTCTCGATATTGACTAATACAGCCCTCATACGTTAACGATTCATTTCCGGTGAATTTACTATCCGACATAAGCTGGGATGATGCTTTAAAGTTTGAAAAAATTATCAAACTCAAGACTGTAAGAAATAGAAATAGGTTACTTTTCATTTGTATATAATTGAAGAAGAAAAAAAAGCTTTGGCAACTTTAGACAACTCTTTTTCGTTTAACTTTTAAGGAGTCGCAATTTAATGGTGCGAAGCTAATAAAGAGAATGATTAAAATTACTCCAGAAAATACCGTAAATCCCTCAAGAGGAAAAGTGCTCCTCTCAGAACCGTTTTTAACCGACCCATACTTTAAAAGGGCCGCTATTCTCCTATGCGAGCATAATGACGAAGGTTCTTTTGGGTTTGTTCTAAATAACTATTTAGATATTAGCTTGGACCAGATTATGAACGGGCTTCCTGAGCTGTCTACTAGAGTTAGTGCAGGTGGACCAGTTAACAGTTCCAATTTATATTACTTGCATACGCTAGGAGACTTCATTATTGATTCTAAAGAAATAGCCAAGGGCATCTATTTAGGAGGTGATTTCGAACACCTAAAAGAAGAAATAGCCAAAGGAAATGTGGGCTCTAATCAAGTTAGATTTTTTGTAGGATATTCAGGATGGTCTGCAAATCAGCTCGAAGAAGAAATGACTCAAAACAGCTGGTTTGTAGCTGAAGCTAAACCTGAAATAGTTATGAATATAAAGTCTGACAATTTATGGGCTGAATTCCTGGAATCTATGGGGCCTAAGTATGCAAAAATGATTGACTTACCTACAGACCCTAATTTGAACTAATCGTAATTCACTCCAATATTATCTTTGAGAGACTTTATGGAAAACTTCTTCATTTGAAATCCCCATTACCTTTAAAAAAGCAGTTGAAACTGTGGACTCTTCATCAAACAAAATTGTATCAGGTAAAGGCAGATAAATCTATTTTCAACTTAGCAGCATAATCCCAAATCAACTTTTGTTTATAGGGGGTTAAACCAGACAGGCCTTTAGAAGCTATCTCATTCATTATTTTATTACTAAACATAAAAGAAGAGGCAAACTCTCCGATGTCTTCCTTAATTACATTCTTTACAGGAAGAAGAATAGACTGAATAATATTATCCGTCACTTTTTTCCTTTGGGTCATCACCAAATAATCTTCTCTACTCAATTTTCTGATAGCAGGATCAGTGAGTGAGAGGTCTAGACTTTTTGATTTAGAATCCGCATCTGCTAGCACTTCATGTATAACAGATTTAGCCTCTGTATTCTTAAAGTATTTTGATATTCCCTTCATTAAAAACAGATCTCTCAATCTCATCTCACCATTAGCAAGTTTGATTAAAACATCCTTATCCACTATATGATATCCAGGTTTATTTTCTCTTTCAGCTATTTCCTCTCTGTAGTTCATTAATTGTTCTAGAACATAAAACTGATACTCAGAAAGACCCTTTTTCTCCTTATTCTTTAAAGGACTAAAGCTTTGGATATTACTGTAATCAGAAAGGTCATATTTATTATTCTCCTCATTTATCCAGTCTGTAATTCCTTGCTTTGCAATAGTTTCTGTCAATATATCATAAAGCTCTCTTAAAAGCTCAACATCTTCAGCAGCATAGCTAAGCTGTGCTGCCGTTAAAGGTCTTTTCAGCCAATTGCTCTTTTGACTAGATTCTTTTTCCTCAACCGATAACAACTTAAATGTCAGCGAACTCAAGGAACAAGGAGGGAAATTCAAAAGACTAGCAGCTATACTTAAATCGAAAATGTTTTTAGGAAAACAATCTAGAGAATGAAGTAATCTGATGTCTTCACCAAAAGCAAAAACAATCTTCTCTATAGAGTCATCCTCCAACATTTTATAAACAGAGCTTAAATCCTCAACCTGAAGCGCGTCTATTAAATAGATATTGTCTGATATTTTTAACTGGACCATGCTTAGATTAAATCCATAAGCATATCTATTTTTATCAAACTCAAGGTCTACTCCTGCCTGTTTAGCATTTCCCAAAACAGAGCCAAGATCTTCTAGCTCGAATTGTTCAGTGATGTATTTAAATGATTTCATTTGTCTTCTACAAATTTATCTTTTAAATAGTTTCTAAACAGCATAAAATGGCATAGCTTTTGAACATAGGGTTTCAAGAATAATAGAGTAAGAACAAAATGAAGTTCTACGCCAAACAAAATAGATTACGTACCTTTATCCTTCAATAAAATAACAATGAAAAAATTAAGTTCCATTTCCCTTATATCAGTATTAGTAGTTAGTATATCAGCTTTTAGCTTTTGTTCTAATTCTAACGCCTCTGTAAACAGCACTAAGCCTGAGGCATCTATAAAAGCTATTAAAAATGAAGGTCTAGCTCAAGTTGTTCCCGGAGTTATTAAGACTAAAAAAATAGTTGACACGACTAATTCCAATAAGGAGCCTTTAACCAAAGGAACTATAGAGAAGGATGGATTAACATGGTATACAGATTTACAACTAGCACATAAAAAGTCCACAGAAACTGGAAAGCCAGTACTTGGTTTTTTCACAGGTTCTGACTGGTGTGGATGGTGCTTTAAATTGCACGACAATGTATTGGTTAAAGATGAGTTCCTAGAATGGGCTGAAGAGAATGTGGTGTTAATGGAGATAGATTTCCCAAGAAGAACTGCTCTAGACCCTGAGTTAAAAGCACAAAATGATAATCTTCAAAAAGTTTTTAATGTTTCAGGATTCCCTACCGTATGGTATTTCACCACTGAAGTGAGCAGTGAAACCGGAAAACTTAATTTAACTGCCTTAGGAAAAACAGGTTATCCAAGAGCTCCAGCAGGTCAAGAGGCTACTGCCTTTATAGCAGCCTCAGATGCTATAATTAAGAAATAAAAAAGATACTACGATATAAAAAAAGCCCTATTCATTTTATGAATAGGGCTTTTTAATGTCATACTATTTAAGTAACCAATTTAATTACTTTGCAAACTTTTCTATTACGTTTTGTGTAACCCCAGTATTACTAAATCCACCATCATGGAATAAATTCTGCATAGTCACATACTTCGTTAAGTCACTAAACATAGAAATACAATAGTTAGCACAATCCAGAGAACTTGCATTTCCCAATGGGCTCATTTGCTCAGAAAAGGATATAAACTCGTCAAAACCCTTCACTCCGCTTCCTGCAGTCGTAACTGTAGGAGATTGTGAAATGGTATTGATACGAACTTTACTCTTCTCACCATAGTGATAACCGAAACTTCTAGTGATAGACTCTAATAAAGACTTAGCGTCTGCCATATCATTGTAATCTGGGAATACTCTCTGAGCAGCTATATAGGTTAAAGCTACCACAGAACCCCAATCATTAATGGCGTCCATTTTCATAGCGGTACTTAATGTCTTATGAAGAGACATAGCACTTACATCCATAGTCTTATGGTACCAATCATAATTTAGGTCTGTGTAATGCTTATTCTTTCTTACATTTGGAGACATTCCTATAGAATGAAGAACGAAATCTATTTTTCCTCCCAGAGCTTCCACAGACTTTTCGAAAAGATTAGTTAAGTCTTCCACACTTGTAGCATCTGCCGGAATAACAAGTGCATTCCCACACTTTTCCGCTAGTTGGTTTATTTCACCCATCCTCATAGCTATAGGGGCATTTGTCAACGTAAACTCCGCTCCTTCTTCGTAGGCTCTTTCGGCCACTTTCCATGCTATAGACATGTCGTTAAGCGCACCGAAAATGATTCCTTTTTTTCCTTTTAATAATCCATTTGACATGGTTCTTAAGTTTTGTGGTTTATGACCCCAAATCTAAACTTTTTTTGAGATAGCTGAAGCAGCTAAATAAGAGGTTGTCCACGCTGCCTGAAAGTTAAAGCCACCGGTATATCCATCTATATTTATTACCTCTCCAGCAAAATATAAACCCGAAGCTTTTTTACTCTCCATTGTTTTGAAATTCACTTCTTTTAAGCTTACGCCTCCCGCTGTTACAAATTCCTCTTTAAAAGTACTTTTACCGTTTACCTGATATTCCATTCTTTTTAAAGAGGAGATCAAAGAGCTTTTTTCTGCTTTTCTTAATTCCGGCCAAATTCTGTCTTCGGGAACTTTAGCCTCACTTAGTAAGTAATTCCAGAATCTCCTAGGGAAATCAAATGTATTGTGATTATAAATATTCTTCGTAGAGCTCCTTTGAACATCCATTAACCTCTCGGATAGTTCTTCTTCATTGACCTCAGGAATAAAATCTACCAAAATTCCGAATTTATAATCTAACTCATTTAATAGAGGTGCTTCGGCAGATGACAACTTCAAAATAGCAGGGGCACTTAAACCCCAATGGGTAAATAATAATGGACCAGAAGTAAATGACTTTTTCTTCTTAATCTTCACCTTAACATTAGCTATACTCAATCCAGCTAGATCATGAATTTTTTCATCAGCTACATTAAAAGTGAATAATGATGGAACAGGCTCGACTATTCTGTGACCTAAAGATTTTAAAAGCTTCCAGATTTTAGACGAACTACCCGCTGCCATTATAATATCATCAGCTTCTAAGCGTTCATCATTGATATCCACAAACCACTTACTTCCTATTCTTTCAATAGAATTTACTCCTGATTTCAATCTCACTTTTACTCCATACTTTTCTACTTCAGCAGTAAAACAGTCAATTATAGTCTGCGAAGAATTAGAAACTGGAAACATTCTGCCATCTTCCTCAGTTTTTAACTCTACTCCTCTTTCTTCAAACCATTTAATAGTATTCAACGGTTGGAAATTATAAAACGCTCCTAGCAATTCTTGCCTTCCTCTAGGATAAAATTTAACTAATTCTTTAGGTTCGAAACATGAATGTGTAACATTACATCTTCCTCCACCTGAAATTTTAACTTTACCTAAAACTGTATTTGATTTTTCTAGAATGGTAATTCTATAATCTGGGCAAGACTTGGCGAGGTTAATTGCACCAAAGAATCCAGCGGCTCCACCTCCTATAATAAGTATACTTTTCATGGCTATTTTTGAAAAAACCCCCGCTTACGCAGAGGTTTTAACTTAACTGAAAAACTAAAAAACTATCTAAATCCGTTAATCGCGCAAGGTCATAATGAATCCTGATTTCACAAATGTAGTGTAAAACATACACTTTACTCAGAGCATATATGAACTATTAATTAAGCCTCATTTCATCAAATCAATTTTTATGGACATACATATTAATTTCTATCTTCGGCAGCCTATAATTAATACAGAAAATGAAAAAAATATTTATAGTAATAGCATTTATGAGTTTATTGAGTCCTTTTTTAGTTGCTCAAAACTCTGACATCGCTTTAGATGAGATATGGGCAAGCGGAAAATTCAGTGCGGATTACGTTTGGGGCCAGCGTTCCATGGCTGAAGGTAAGCACTACACTACTTCTGAAGGAGGTAAAATAATCAAGAATGCTTATTCTACTGGTGAAGAAGTCGCTGTCATTTTTGACCCTTCTAATTTCACGGGAGAAAAACTGAACGTGAGTGATTATCAATTTAGCGCAGATGAAAGCAAGCTACTTCTAGCATCTGAAACTGAATCTATTTACAGACACAGCAGCAGGTCTAACTTTTACATCTATAGTATAGCGAATAATACGCTAACTCCATTAACTGACTTTTCTAAAGGAAAGCAGAGACTGGCTGAATTCAGTCCTAATGGAGATAAAGTAGCCTTTGTGAGAAAGAATAATTTATTCAGTGTAGAAAACGGAGAGGAAACTCAAATCACAGTTGATGGTGAAATGAATAAAATCATTAACGGAGCTACTGATTGGGTCTACGAGGAAGAATTTGGTTTTGACAAAGGTTTTTACTGGTCTCCTAATGGAGATAGATTAGGCTTTTACAGAATGGATGAAAGTGAAGTTAAAGAATTCCAAATGGCTATGTATGGAGACTTATATCCAGAACAGTATAAGTTCAAATACCCTAAAGCTGGAGAAAAGAACTCTGATGTTTCTATTCATGTGTTTGATTTCAACTCTGGAATAACAAGACTAGTGAACACAGGAAAAGAAAAAGATATCTACTTCCCTAGAATCCAGTGGAGCTTAAGCAATGATGGCTTATGTATTATGAGATTAAACAGGCATCAGAACCACTTAGAGTTTTTGCTTACTGACTTAACTCAGAAAAACTTAGGAGACATCAAGCCGAGTAAAATCTATGATGAGACCTCGGATACCTATATAGAGATTAATGACAACCTCACCTTTATGGATGATAATAAGTGTTTCTTATGGAATAGCAGTAAGGATGGTTATAACCACTTGTATTTATTCGATACTACGGGTAAACAAAAAGCTCAACTTACATCTGGAAATTGGGATGTGATTGAATATTTAGGAGTAGATGAAAAGGAAGGAATGTTCTACTACTCTAGTTCTGAGGTTTCACCGATGGAGCAGCATATCTATAAAAAAGGGATTTATAAAAGAGTAAAAGAAAAGCTGTCAGCTAAGTCAGGAGTTAACAGTGCCACATTTAGCAAAGGGTTTAAATATTACGTAATCAATAACTCTAGCGCTAACACTCCTGCTTCTTTTGTGCTTTATAACACTAAAGGTAAAGAGATAAGAACTCTTGTAGATAACGCAATGTTGCAACGCACTTTAGAAACATACAACTTAACGCCTAAAGAATTTTTCACCTTCGAAAACACAAATGGAGATGAGCTAAACTGCTGGATGATTAAACCAGCTAACTACAATGCCTCTAAAAAATATCCTGTTTATGTCAATATCTATGGTGGTCCAGGACATAACACCGTTATGGATAGTTTTGACGGCAGAAACTACTTATGGCATCAACTATTAAGTCAAGCAGGTTATTACGTAATCTCGTGTGACCCAAGAGGTACTATGTTCAGAGGAAAAGAATTCTTCCATAGCACCTACTTACAGTTAGGAAAAAACGAAACTGAAGATTTTATAGATTTAGCTAAGCATCTAAAAACATGGGAAGATGTGGATGCCGAAAGGATAGGAATTCAGGGATGGAGCTATGGAGGGTATATGGCCAGTAACTGTATCACTCAAGGAGCAGATGAGTTTAGTATGGCTATAGCAGTAGCTCCCGTGACTAACTGGAAGTACTATGATTCTATTTATACAGAACGTTTTATGAGAACTCCACAGGAAAATGAAGATGGTTATGAAAATAATTCTCCTATAAATCATGTAGAAAAATTAAAAGGAAAGTACTTCTTGATTCACGGCTCTGCCGATGATAACGTTCACTACCAGAATACTATGGAGATGGTAAATGCACTTGTAGCTAATAATAAACAGTTCGATTTATTTATTTATCCAGACAGAAACCATGGTATTTACGGAGGCTATACTCGTCTTCATTTGTTTACCATGATGAGAGACTATATATTTGAAAACTTGTAATTAACTAACCAATTAATAATTAATCAAATGAAAGAAAGCGGACACAAGCTAGATCATGAGTTAACTCCAGATGAAGGAGAAATTCAAATGTTCGGGCACCCAAAAGGGTTGTTCTATTTATTCTTTGCTGAGCTATGGGAAAGATTTTCATTCTATGGAATGAGAGCTTTATTAGTTCTTTATCTAATAAATGACTTATTCGAAAATTTAGCTAACGGAACAGAAGTAGCGTATGAAATATATGCCGCTTATGGATCTTTAGTTTATTTCACTCCTGCTCTTGGAGGAATGATAGCGGATAGGTTAATTGGTCATAAAAACTCTATCGTACTAGGTGCTATATTAATGACACTCGGTCATTTTGTAATGGCATTCGAAGATGAGTATATCTTTTATATCGCTTTAGGTCTTCTTATTATGGGTAATGGATTCTTTAAGCCTAACATTTCTACTATGGTAGGTGGGCTTTACAAGCAAGGAGATGTGAGAAGAGATGCTGGATTCACCATTTTCTATTTAGGAATAAATGTAGGTGCATTTATCGCACCACTCATCTGTGGATGGCTTGGTACAAGTTATGGATGGCATTATGGTTTTGGTGCAGCTGGAATTGGAATGCTAGCAGGACTTGCAGTTTTCTGGTATGGTGCGGGAAATAATATCTATGGCGACCAAGGACATCAACCGAAAGAATGGAAAGACAAAACTATAGCAGGGATGAACATAAGAGTTCCTGTTTGGATTCTATCATTTGCAGCTGTTCCTGTTTTTGCTTACTTAGTACAAAACAACTCAACTAAAATATTAGCGAGTGTTTTTGAAGACATGGGAATGCTACAGTTCCTTCTCTTTACTCTCTTATTGTTAGTGATATTATATATCGTGTTTATTTCAATTTTCAAACTATCTAGACAAGAGGTTTCAAGACTAGTAGTGGTTTGCGTGTTGACTTTATTCATTACAGTTTTCTGGTCATTCTTCGAACAATCAGGAAGTGCTCTTACTAATTTTGCTGAACAAAATGTAAATTTGGTAGGTCTAAACGCTTCTCAAACTAATTCAATCAACCCGTTCTGGATTATGATTCTAGCTATTCCTTTCTCTTTAATGTGGAAAGCATTGGATAAAAAAGGACTAAATCCAAATACACCCGTCAAGTTTGCTTTAGGTATTGCTCAGCTAGGTGTTGGCTTCTTGGTATTCTCATTAGCAGCAGGAAGTGCTGACGCTAACGGAATGGTGCCAATGATGTTTTTGATAATTGGTTATCTACTTCTTACAACTGGAGAACTCTTTGTTTCTCCTATTGGTCTTTCGAAAGTTACTGAACTTTCTCCTGCTTGGTTAACTGCTTTTATGATGGGAGTTTGGTTCTTATCTTCTTCTTTCGCTCACTTTATAGCTGGAATAATTTCCAAAATGACTATTAGTGACAATGGAGCAGATGGTTGGATTCAAACAACTGCCAAAGGTATAACAGGAATGAATGACTCTGCTTTGGAAGGAGCTAGTGAAGGCATGATTAACTTAGCCAACTACACCAATGTTTTTGCTCAAATAGGAATTTTATCTTTAATAATAGCAGCGATGGCTTTAGCCGTCTCACCTATTTTGAAAAAGATGATGTACGGAGTAAAATAGATCCAAAATAAATTATTTAAAAGCCCTCCAACGAGGGCTTTTTTTTTACACGATTTTCGGTAACCTTTTGGTGAAAATCGAGGTAAATTTGTTAGTATATTGCATCGCTAATTAATCCCCCTAAAAACAGTAATTAAGGACATGAGTGAAACCGCGAAAATTATCTTAGAAGGAAAGGAATATGAACTTCCAGTAATCACAGGAAGCGAAAATGAAAAAGCTATAGACATCAGTAAGTTAAGAGCAATGACTGGCTATGTTACTATGGACCCTGGTTTTAAAAATACCGGTTCTACTAAATCTGCCATTACATTTTTAGATGGTGAGAAAGGTATTCTAAGTTATCGTGGTTATCCTATAGAGCAGTTAGCAGAAAAGGCTTCTTTTATCGAGGTATCTTATTTGTTAATTTATGGCGAACTTCCTAATGCTGAACAATTAGAGTATTTTAGTGAGAGTATTACGCATCATACTTTGGTGCATGAAGATATGAAACGTTTCTTCGAAGCGTTTCCTACTAATGCTCACCCCATGGGTATTTTAAGTTCTATGATCTCTTCTCTTTCTACATTCTATCCTGAGTCTCAAAACCCAAATAGATCAATAGAAGATATAGATTTAACTATCCATAGATTGATAGCTAAGTTACCTACCCTAGCGGCTCAAGCGCATAAAAATAGCATGGGACATCCGCTAATTTATCCCAATAACGATTTAAGCTACACCAAGAATTTCTTGAACATGATGTTCGGTATGCCTACTGAAGATTATGACATTAACCCTGTGGTAAATGATGCCTTGAATAAGCTCCTTATTCTTCATGCTGATCATGAGCAAAACTGTTCTACTTCTACAGTACGAGTAGTAGGTTCTTCTCAGGCTAATTTATACTCTTCTATATCAGCAGGTATAGCCGCCCTGTGGGGTCCACTTCATGGAGGTGCTAACCAAGCAGTAATAGAAATGTTGGAATCTATCAAGTCAAGTGGAACTCCACTTCAGCACTGGGTAGACAAAGCCAAAGACAAATCCGACTCATTTAGATTAATGGGATTCGGGCATAGAGTTTATAAAAACTTCGATCCTAGAGCTAAGATTATTAAGAAGGCTGCTGACGATGTGCTAGAGGCTTTAGGAATAGATGATCCTGTTTTAGATATCGCTAAAGAATTAGAGGCTGTAGCATTAAAAGATCCTTATTTTGTAGAAAGAGGATTATATCCTAATGTTGATTTCTACTCTGGTATTATATACAGAGCTTTAGGAATACCTACTGAAATGTTTACTGTAATGTTTGCTCTAGGAAGGTTACCCGGATGGATAGCGCAATGGAAAGAAATGGTAGAACATAGAGCTCCTATTGGTAGACCAAGACAAATCTACACTGGTGCTAACGCCAGAGATTATGTAGATATTAAAAATAGATAATAAAAATCTTAAAATTAAAAAGCCCTCTTCTGGTAGTACCATTAGAGGGCTTTTTATTTGGTGGTAATCATAATTACTGCTCCTGTATAAATCCTGCTTGGGGGTCGTAATAAAATAATTCTCTCAATGAAAATTAACTATTTGCAGACCTTATTTTAGCAGAATGGAAAATGGATATGTAAAAGTCAAAACCGAAAACTTTATTTCTACTATAGAGTTTTATCACCCAGCGAGTAATTCTTTACCTGGCAGTATCTTATTGGAATTGGCCACTGCCATAACACATTTAGGAACTGATGAAAAAACATTAGTGATTATCCTTAAAAGTGCCGGTGAAAGAGCGTTTTGTGCAGGAGCTAGCTTTGATGAACTTATAGCTATCGATGATGAAGCTACAGGTAAAACGTTCTTTTCAGGATTTGCTAGTGTAATTAACGCCTGTAGAAAATGTCCTAAATTTATTATTGGCAGAGTCCAAGGTAAAGCTGTTGGGGGCGGTGTAGGTGTGGCTTCTGCGGTAGACTACTGCTACGCCACTAAGCATGCTGCGGTAAAGCTTTCAGAACTGGCTGTAGGAATAGGTCCATTCGTAGTAGGTCCAGCTGTAGAACGGAAAATAGGAAATTCTGCCATGAGCCAGTTAACTATAAATGCTACGGAGTGGAAAAGTGCTGATTGGGCTGCGCAAAAAGGACTTTATGCAGAAACTTTCGAAACTGCTGAAGAAATGGATACAGCTATTCAGACCTTGGCCACTAAACTAGCTACGAGTAATCCTGAGGCGATGAGAATGCTAAAGGAAATATTCTGGCAAGGTACTGGGCACTGGGATGCTCTGCTGGCTGAACGTGCCCAAATGAGTGGAACCCTTGTTTTAAGTGATTTCACTAGAAATGCCATTAATAAATTTAAATCCAAATAATGAAATTTTTTACTTGGCACTATTTTCTCATCGTTTTCTTGGTGGCTTCACTTCTATTAGGCTGCTCTAAACATTCGATTAACCCTCTTTCAGCGTCTAACCTAAATTTTTCTAAAGGAGAAATTGAATTGATTATGGCTTCAGACTCATTTACTGCTATGAGGGTTTGGAAAATAGATGCTGTTTCTGACTCTCTGCTACTCAGACAAAAATGTTCAGATGTCCTATTTAATTTAAACGATGTAGTTCTAAGTAGGTTTATAAATAACTTACATAAGACTGTCATAGATAGTGTGAATCAAGGAGTGGGTATAGCTGCGCCACAGGTAGGGGTTTTGAAAAACATTATTTGGGTGCAGCGATTTGACAAACTAAACTATCCCTTCGAAGTTTATATAAATCCTACTATTACCTATTACTCTGAAGAAAAACAGCCCTGCAGAGAAGGGTGTTTATCTATCCCTAACAGAATAGATACGACCCAAATCCGGTCTCAGTTAATTGAAATTAAATATCTGGATAAGAATGGCCTATCAAGAAATGAATCTGTAGAAGGATTTACTGCCGTGATTTTTCAGCATGAAATAGACCATCTGAACGGAATTCTGTACATAGACCATTTGGATTAAAGATCAATCCTACAAATTCGTATACAGTCTTCTTGACGTTTAATGGTCTGAAAGATTACTGCATTATTTCTGAATGAATTTTCTCCGCTATTTAGCATAAATGAAAAATCCTTAGACGTCTTCAAAGAAGTTACTTCCAGAGGGATTCCTTCTGTTGGATTAAGAGAGAGCCTAAAAAGGGAGAGGTTTTTAGAACTGTGCACTGGATACTTCTCGTTCACAGAACTAGAAGTATTATCTGCATAGATCAAGTGAAATTTATTATTCTCTATAAGGCTAATAGTCTTCATATAGCCAACTGGTAAATAAAGACTTCTACAAACAAACTTTCCCCATTCATAATTCAATTCTTCATTAAACTGGAATAATCCAAGTGTTCCTCCAGAGAGACTTTCTTTATTACCGACATCTCTATTTCTTCCCTCGAAATTCTCAAAGTACTGATGCCGAAAATGATGGCTAGCTTTTTTGGTTATAAAACGGCCCACAGCTAAAGGGGCGTTTTCTAGTTCTATGACATTCTCTACTGTGAAATGGGGGATTTCTGCCAAGTTATCTTTAGACATAATTTTTGCGATTTCACTTGAATTGAAATAAGATGCTTCTATTATTTCTTCAGTAGAATAATCATGGAACGTTAAATTAATCGAATCTCCTAAATCTTCTGACAAGTCTAGTTTTCCTATAAGTATTCCTGATGAAGCCCTATGATTCTCTCGATAATACGATCCTGCTAGATATGTGTGGTGGAGAGAATTAAACACCGCTATTTCATTCACATACCTGTTTTCACTAGAGATAATCCTTGTCCTATTTAGAACCTCTCCTGTACTAGCCTCAAGTACTACCAGCACGAAATTATACCTATAAGATATATCAGCTGGACTATTCTTAGTAAGAAAAAAATAGTGTCCGTCACTGTTTATAGCTCCAGGAAGAATCTCAAATTCAGAAAAATAGGATTGTCTTTCGCTAGTTTCCCATAATCGATTTAACTCACAATCGAAAAACGCATGGCAAACTTTCACCTCTAGCTCTTTCTTACTGGTTTTCTTTTTAAATACATCTTCTCTTGATTCTACAGACGTAATCATAAGGTTGGCATACTTATCTAAAATAGCCGAGAAATAGCCATCAAAGGGTTGTCTGATATTAGTATTGTAGATTTTACCCTTATTCATTTTGGCTATTATTCTACTCTCACTTAAATCCTCTAGATTAGCTATTTGGATGGCCGAAGCATGAAGAGAAAGAACTTCTTTATTTCTCTCACACAATAAGAGGTAGCAATAATCATCGTTGACCAAAACCTCGATATCCTTAAAATCATAGGTGAAGAAATTGATGAAATCTCCCCTTAATACTATCTGCCTTTTGTCTATAACACGGAGAGAATCATTTAATTTTTCTATCACCACAGCAGCCTTTCCTAAGCCATGCTTTAATCTAATCTGTAAAGAATTCCCATTGGCTAGCGGGATTAATTCCCTGATATCATATAAATTATTTACTGTAGTAATACAGTTTGAAACCTCTGCTTTTTGCTGACAATTAACAACATAAGATAGACTTAACGCCAGGAACAGAAATGAGATTCGAGCAAATAAAAATGGTTTCATTTCACTAGGCTATCCAGCCGTCTTTATTCCAGTTAGGAGGCCTTTTTTCTATAAATGCGTCTCTGCCTTCTTTAGCTTCATCTGTCATGTAGGCCAATCTGGTAGCTTCACCGGCAAATATCTGCTGCCCTACCATTCCATCATCGGTTAAATTCATTGAAAATTTCAACATTTTAATGGCAGTAGGAGATTTCCCAAGTATTTCTTGAGCCCATTGCCACGCAGTAGATTCTAACTCAGCATGTGGAACTACAGCATTCACCATGCCCATGTCATACGCTTCTTGAGCTGAATAACTTCTTCCTAAAAAGAAAATTTCTCTTGCCTTTTTTTGACCTACCATTTTAGCCAAATATGCTGAGCCATAACCACCATCGAAACTAGAAACATCCGCATCTGTTTGTTTAAACATTGCGTGTTCTTTACTCGCCAAAGTCATATCACATATTACATGTAAACTATGACCTCCTCCTGCAGCCCACCCAGGAACTACTGCTATGACTACTTTAGGCATAAATCGAATTAACCGTTGAACTTCCAGAATATTCAATCTGTGGTTACCATCTTCACCTACATACCCTCTTTCTCCTCTTACTTTTTGATCTCCACCACTACAAAAAGCATAAACACCATCTCTAGAGGATGGTCCTTCACCGGTTAGTAGCACGACTCCTATGGAACTATCTTCGTGGCATGCATAAAATGCATCATACAGTTCACTTGTCGTGCTTGGTCTAAATGCATTTCTAACATCAGGTCTGTTAAATGCTATTCTAGCTACATTCCCGCTTCTTTTAAAAGTTATGTCTTTAAACTCTTTGACTGTCTTCCATTCTGGTGTACTCATCTTTATTCTACAGTTTTTATTAGCGTTCCTTTCTCAACTTGGTCCGTTAGGTTCATTCCATTTAGAATGGCCAACTCTTCTAACCTACTTTCTGGAGTTCCGAATCCAGTCATCACTTGACTAAAAGTGACTGATTGGTTAACGGTTTTAATCTTTATTCTTTCGGGCTGTTTGTTTAACATATTAGCGTCATTCAGCGGTCTGAAACTTCTCATAACCTCATTAAATATTGAGAGACTTTCTGAGAATACACCACTGTTAGAAGCCCCGCCTAAGGTGTAAATTAATCCACTATATTGGATTAAGGATATTTTAATTTTCACAGGATCGGCTGCTGGTTCTTCACCCTGCGCAAGGTTCTGCGTAGCAATAAGAGTTTTAACCGTAAGTCCATTATACGTAGTTTCTCTTTGTTCTAAAACGGCTAAATCATAAGACTGAATAGTATTTGCATAAGCCTCATCTAGATTAGCTCCCTCAGCTAAAGATAAAAACATCATAGAAGAGCCATCTTCTGGTGCCATTTGAAATTGCTGAGGACTGTTTTGATGGCTCCAGGACTGAGGCACATCGAATTGGAATTTTAATTCTGGATGAAAAAACGTATCGTCTTCCACAAACCCCTGTCTGGGATCATCACCGTAAGTGAGGCCATCTATCATTTCTAAGTATGAATTCCTACCCACTTTTGGATCATTCATATTTAACTTTAGTTTCCAAGAAGCAGCTAACTCGGCTACTCTTTCTCTTCTGTTATTAGGGTCAGGATGGGTAGACAGAAACTCTGGAATAGAAACACCTGCTTGTTCTTGCTTCCGTGCTAACGTATTAAAGAACATAGCCATCTTTTGAGCATCATACCCAATCTTAGAAGAATACTCTACCCCCAACTCATCTGACTGTGATTCTGCATTTCTACCAAATTTTAAAAGAAGAAGTTGAACCCCCTGAGAAGCCGATTGTAAGTCCACTAATTCTGGTGCAGCTATGGCGCCAGCTATTACTCCGACTTGAGCTAAAGTAGCATCTCTTTTTGATTTCACCGAATGTCGAGCGGTAATATGACCAATTTCATGACCTAATACTCCAGCAAATTCAGCTTCATTATTAAAATGTGCCATAATACCTCTGGTAAAATAAACATAGCCTCCAGGCACAGCAAATGCATTTACTACAGGAGAATCCATTATTTTAAATTCATAATCATAATCTGGGTTGTGAGAAATATTAGCCATTCTTATTCCCATATCATTAAAATAGGTCTGAATCTCTTGATCTTCATACAAGCCGAAACTGGCTACTATTTCTGGGTCATAAGAGGCTCCCATGGCCTTTTCTTTTTCAAAGGAATCTACAGCGAATTGCTTTTTTCCTGTAACTGGGTTTAACACACATGAGCCTAATAATAGAGTAATAGCAGCTACTATAAAAACCTTGTGAAAATTCATCTAATTAATTTTTCTACGAAGTTAGTCAAATACTGAATTAAGACGTTTCAAATCACAAAAGACATTAGTGGCTACTTCAAAACAAATAAATAGGTTTAAACCACTAATAACAAAGGACTTTCAATATAATCTCCTGCTAATTTAATAATCTAGAATATCCAACCAACTAGAGCTGTAAATGGAATAATCATCCACACTAAATGCCCGCCCAAAGTCTAACCAAAGATGAACTATTCTTGAGGCCAGCGTATAAATGCTAAAGCATTACCAACTAAGGAAACTGGCTTCGGCAAAAGAGCCATACAACGCCAGTGTGTATATTCATATACAGGAGCTACTAACGCTCCCCAAAGCATTAACCAAATAAGGTGACCACAAAAAAAAGTCAACATCAATTTTAAGGGAAATACTTTATTTAATTATCTCTTTATAAAGGGGTTAATGTGCCCTTAAAATCTAAGAAACAGTAGGTCTTAATCTTAATTTCTGTAGAAAAATTCACATATAAACAATCATTCAGGCATTTTAATGGATTGTATTTTGAAGATTTTAAACATACATTTGACTATGTCTAAAAAAAGAATCTTTCTGCTAATTCTAGTGGCGCTAACAGCTCTATATTTCATAGGACCTCAACCTGATGTTCCGTCTTACAAATTTGAATTACCCGATAATTTCCCTTCTGAATTGGCACTAGTAGATGGTTTTATTGAGGAGTCTAATTCCATCCATAATATTAAACCTGACAATGAAAGTGTTCTAATATGGGCAGACAGTTCTACATCTAAAACAGAATATGCCATGGTTTACTTACATGGTTTTTCTGCGTCTCCTGGAGAAGGAAATCCTGTGAATAGGAACATCGCTAAAGAGTACGGAATGAATATTTACATTCCACGATTAGCTAATCATGGATTAAACTCTAACGAGCCGTTGCTTCAGTTTTCTGGTTCGGACTTTATAAATTCCGCTTACGAGGCCATTAAACTAGGTGAACTCTTAGGAGAAAAAGTCATAGTAATGTCATGTAGTACTGGCGGAACCGCTTCTCTATATTCTATAGCTTACTCAGATGTAAACGTTCATTCTCAGATCATGTATTCGCCTAATATTAGTTTGTTTGATCCAAAAGCTCCCCTGTTGACTATGCCGTGGGGTCTTCAAATAGCACGATTAGTAAAAGGAAGTGAGTACAACATTTGGGAAGTTCCTAATGACGCAGAAAAGTACTGGTATGGAAAATACCGGCTAGAAGCCGCAGTAGAGCTTCAGAACATGCTAGAAACATCTATGACTCCAGCCACTTTCTCTAAAATTAGTGTTCCCACATTCGTTAGCTATTACTATAAAGATGATAACAATAAAGATGACGTGGTATCAGTAGAAGCCATAAAAGACATGATTAGCCAACTTTCAGTACCTAAGGAGTCTTTAATTGAGCATGCCTTTACCACAGTAGATGCCCATGCGTTGCAAAGCGAATACTTCTCAAAAGACATTCCTGAAGTAAAAAAGCAGACCAGAGATTTTATAGAGAATGTCTTAAAAATAAAAAAGCCCTAAACAATAAAGTTTAAGGCTAATTAACACAAATCACTTTCTAAATCTATCTCATGTAAAGCGTTACATCTAGCTCGATCTTATCACTAATAAAGAAGTCCTTAGAAGAACCAAGAAATGCTACTCCGTATTTCTGTCTATCAAATATCATCTTAGCCTTTACTACTTTTTTACCCTTTTCTTCAGACACTGTAACATCAGTATAGCTTTCTTTATGAGTTTTATCTCTGATACTTAAAGCGACTGTTCCGGGATCTTTAAAACTAAGCTTAGCTTCTCCAAACTTTTCCGTATAGAAGAAAGCATCTGATTGTAAATGACCTATTAAACCTTCTTTTGTACTCTTAGCATCATAGTTGGCATCTGTAGCAGTCATAGTACTCATGTCTACAACTAAACCTCCAGCAAGCACCTTGCTTCCTTGAATCTTTACTCCTCCTGATTTAAATTTCAGTGTTCCTGTATGATCCTTCACTTTAAGAATAGACCCTTTCCAAACAATAACACTTCTTTCAGTATCAATATTGAATTTCTCTATAGCCCCTTTATCTGCGTTTGGTGGTGTTGACTCAGCTGTAGAGTTCTCCGCACTAGGTGCTGTTTTAGTATCGCTACCACATGAAGTTAGAAGTAATCCAATAGATAAAACTCCTGTTAAAATTAGTCTGTTCATTTTCATTTTGTTCTTTTTTACAATATTTTCTTATTTATCCCTCTTGATTTCTTTAACTATTTTTTTATACTCGAAGGTATGACTATCTTCAATTAATGAGGCTTTTTTAAGAAAGTGAATTACATTTTTAAGCATTTTTTCTGAAACATCACTTGAAGAAGACCATTCAGTGCTATGAAACCAATTCTCTATATCCTCCTGCTTTTGCTCGTATCTCTTACTCAATAACTGAATCGCATTTGGTAATTTCACAAATTGTGATGCAGCAAATTGAATAATAGAGACCAAATCACTAATTTCTGAAGAGGCTTTATCTAACACCTTATCAGAAGCTACAATCACGAAACAGGGCCAGGGAGAAATAAACTCTCCTAGACTTTTGAGTACCCCAGAATCTACATAAGGTTTGGCTGTATATTTTTCCCAGTAAAAAACATCTGTCTCCAACTTCTCTAAACTTTCTAAAGCACCGTCCAAATTTTTTATTTCCACTAAATCACTTTCATCTATAGTCTTGTTTTTTATCATAGCATCCACCATAGGCATTAGATGAGACCCTGAACCTTTTCTACTTATCGCATATTTCTTATCGAAAATTTCACCATAGTATTCTAAGTCATTTTGACTACTCGTATGCACTCCCCAAATTAGAGGTGTCTCAATATAATTGGAGACTATTTTAGATGGATTTCCATTTATAATATCTCTCACTATTCCTTCAGTAAGTATTATGCAGACATCTACTTCATCTTTCCTTAGAGCTTCGCACATGGCTCCTGTTCCTCCTTTAAAAGTTTTCCATTCTACATTTATATTTTCAGACTCAAACAGACCATTCTCAAGAGCTAAATGCCATGGTAAATTAAAATGCTCAGGAACTCCGCCTACCCTAATATTTAACATGATACTATTTTTAAAACTTAATTCTCATTTCTCAAAGAAACTGTATTACACACCATAAACTTGAAGAATCACACCTTTTTAATCATTAAGCTTTGTTCATAGTTCTAACAGGTATTAACCAGTGTGCACTATGAAATAGCACAACGCTGAGAACTAAAGAAGCTGTGCGCTTATTTTGTAATCAAAGCTCGAAGAAAACAATTTATAGTAAAATCTAGTGAATAAGATGTTTCAGTTAGTCTAGGTTACAATTCTGAGATGCACCAGTCTATCTAAGTATAGTAACGCTTCCCTTTTTAGTGAACGCCTGAGAATCTAAACTTCTGTATTTAAGAATATATGAATAGACTCCATTGGGCACATAATAATCACCAAAACTATCTTCACCCTTCCAATGAACTTCTGAATCAAAACTTTCAAATACTAAATTCCCCCAACGGTTAAAGACTCTGAGCTCATAATCGTCTATACCTCTTATCTCTATTTTCCAAACATCATTTACACCATCATTATCTGGCGTAAAGGCATTAGGTATATAAACTATGGCTGGGACATTTAAAAGATCAGTATAAATACTTTCACAGCCTGCAGATGTAGTTACAGTAAGTGTGGCTCCTATGTAACCCGCCAAGTTAAACGTATGCGACAAGGACTCTAAATCAGATTCAAAACCATCCGTAAACTCCCATAGGTATGAACAATCTGCACATGGAGAATCTAAGTCTGGAGTGAAAAAATAAGTTTCTTCTCCTAATGAGCTAACCTCAAAGAGAGATTCTACATGTTGAACTTCTACATAAACCTCATTTGAAGCTGAGTTTCCACAAAAATCATTCACTTCTAGTTCATATAAATTTGAATATGATGGAGATACGTTTATGGGATTTCCTTCTTCTATTAGATTGTTTCCTGACCAAGTATACGTTAAATCCCCTGTCCCTCCTGTAGAAGCCGCTGCAAGTGAAGCAACTCCTTCGAAACAAATAATAGTGTCGTTTACTAAGGTTATCTGTATCGGTTCAGAGACTATAAATATTTCTGTTTGAACTGTAACCGTATTTCCACATCCCGCGTCCCCACTAATTTCTATTATGGCGTTCTCTGTAGATTGATAGGTAGCAGTAAGTTCAGTAACCTCATATAAGTCATCATTATCTCCCCAAGTATAAATGACGTCATCTATGTAATTAGAAGTCGCTTCAATCTCAAAGGTATTCAAGCAATCTCCAGACAAAATCTCTGGAAGTAGTATGACTAAAGGTTCGATCGCCAATTCTATGTTTACGGAATCTGTAGTTTCTTGATTACAGAAATCAAATACTGTAAGAATAACTATTTCTGTTTCCTCTAGTTCTAAAGATGCAAGGCTATTGTTTCCTAAATTTTGATTATCTAATGTAACCCAGGAGTATGTATAAGGCTCCACGCCTGACAAGACTGTTCCCGTTAAAAACATTTCTTCTAGGCAGCCTCCTTCCTGATCTGGTCCTGCATAAATTTCTAAAGGTTCTGGTGCGCTGATAATGACGTCCACATTTTGAAAAAAGAATCCATTACAGTTGTCCGAAACCGTAATCTGTAGAGTCATCTGATCTGATGTAGTTAAATCTAAAATCGCGTCATTTCCAATATTACTAAAATCAGATAAGTCAGTCCAATTAATAAAGAAAGGACCTTCACCTGTTATCAATGCTTCTATGGAAACTTCACCAGGACACATAAGCACTTCCTCAGGAACAACTACTACTAGAGGCTCTAAATCATTCGTTACTGGAATTTCTTCCGTAGCTATGGTTCCACATCCATCTGTGACTTGAGCTATTATGGCTTGAATACTATTATCGAAAATGTATGTATTATCACCAAGACCTAAACTATTTCCCTCTTCATCAAGCCATGCGTAATTATAAGTGCCATCTCCCCCTGAGGCTGTCATAGAAACTCCTTCTCCAAACCAATTACAGTCTATATCAATATTGTTTGGAGTTGTATTTACAACTATATCTGGAAACTGCGAAACATTTACATTAATATCAGTAGCTCCTGTGCTCACTAAGCAGGTGTCACTAAGCGTAACAGAATAAGTAGTGTTCGAACCAGGAGAAACTAAAATAGAGGACGTGGTTTCTGTTGTGTTCCATTCATAGAGAAATCCTCCAGACCCACCTGTGATAAGGGGTGTTATTTCTATTTCAGTACCATCGCATATATCTATATCGTACCCCTCTATTAGCGGAGGAGTGCTTTCTGTTATGGCAAATTCAAATACACTCGGAATACTCTCTCCTTGACAAACTGCCACACTCTGCATTTCTAAAATAACAGATTCTAGGCCTTCTATGATACCATCTTCAAATGCATCTAGAGTAAAAGAAATAACATCTACTCCAGGATCAAAAACAATAACTTCAGGAAGTGCAGAATAATCTACTCCATTTACCGCTACACCAGAATATACTATGTTCACTGTAAATGGAATGTTCGTAGATATGGACTCTGGACGAGTGAAAATTAATTCGGACACTCCGCACTCTTCGTTCATAACTCCTTCTTGATTCGTAGCTTCAATTTGAAGCTCTACACCAACAGAAAGATTCGAACTTAGACTTCCTGCTTTTAAGATAATGGCAGAGTCAAAAATTCCATCTTGGACATCAGCAATTATTAGTTTTAAATGATAAGTCTCTCCACAGGTGAGATTGCCCTGAGACGCCACCAAACCAGTCGTGTATGCATCATATTGAACAACCGTAACATCTGTTGTTTGTGGTTCACCAATTTGTCCTTCTCCATTACTCACTAAATACTCACAGTTATAACACGGTCCCGTATTTTGCTGGCCATTGTTTATGGTGACATTGCTTACTCCTTCACCTGTGGTAGGAACTAGTGCTATGTTTTCAGCATTATCTGAATAGGCCCCATTAATATCTGGGCCACTAATTAATAATCCAAAAACATCAAAAGGCCCATCTTCTACAGTGTAAAAATGATATTCTTCTGATGCCCAGATATACTCAAACCAAACTGAATCACCTAAAGCTACAAAGTCAAATTCTAAAATCGCTATATCAAAATAGTTATCTGGGGTGGGTGAAATAAAATCAAGGTCAGAGTTCGATAATGGACCGTTTACAAAACTGGTCCCAGCTCCTCCTTGATCATTAGGACCTACAGCGGTAGCTACATCTCCTGTAGAAATAATGATTCCGTTGTTAAAATCTAACCCACAATCTATGCAATCAAATACTCCAATTTGCGTAGCATTTCCTACGTAATTTAAATTACTAATAGTCACATTATCACCCAGTAGAGTTTGCATTGCATCGATAGGAGTAACTGTATTATCTACAGTTATTTGTGCTTTGACTGCTATTGAGCATAGTAGGAATAGAATAAAAATTTGGATTGACTTCATTACTTGATTATTGAAATTTTACCGAAAGCTTTAACTTATTGCAACGCCTCCAAAAATATTTAAAGTTAGGCTAGCGTTTACCTGAATACTGTTATAGTTCCATTTTCAATTTTGGCTTGAGTATCCAAGCTTTTATACTTTACTACATAGGAATACACACCATTAGGGATAAAATACTCTCCATTGGCATCTCCACCTTGCCAGATTTCATTCGGATCTGTGCTTTCATGAACCAAATCTCCCCACCTGTTAAAAATCTGAATGCTAAACTCACTGATTCCTCTCACAGAAACCTTAAACACATCATTTAAGCCATCATTATTAGGTGTAAATGAATTAGGGATATAAATAATAGGCGAGTACACAAATTCTGTAAACTGCGCTATACATCCCTCAGGTGAGCTCACTGTAAGTGTAGCGCCATATTCATCAGTAGTGTTAAATGTATGGGTAGGAATAGAATCTGTACTGGTAAGTCCATCTGTGAATTCCCAATAAAAAGTACAATCCTCACATGCGGGAATTACAGAAGGTGTTAGCTCAAACACATTGTAATCTATAGAATTATACATAAACACAGTACTCAACTGCAGCACGGAAACCTGTGTTTGGTTATCAGAAAAATTCAGACATTCATCCATGATTTCCACCGTATAGAAACTAGTAATAGAGGGTGATACTTCGATTAAGCTTTCATAAATGCCCTCTCCCGTCCACTCGTAATTATATTCTCCAGAACCACCTACTCCCTGGGCATTTATCGCGGCAGACTCCCCTGGACAAATGATTATTTGAGGACTCACGGTAACTGAAAGCTCAGGAGAGGAAATATTTATCTGAATAGATTCTGTAGTACTATTGTCGCAGCCTGCATCTCCTGTCACCTCTATGTAAGCTGAGCTTAAACTCTGATAGGTGATGTTATAATTATCTACTAATAACATATCTGCTGGCCCATCCCATGAGAGAGGCACATCCTCAGCTAAATTGGTTACCGCTTCAATAGAAAACTCGGTAAGACAATCTCCATTTAAAACCGCTGGAATCGTTATCTCAAGAGGTGTCTGATTTAAAACTACATTTAAACTATCACTATCTGTTTGTCCACAGGAATCATCTATGGTAAGAACTAAAACCTCATCTTCTGTGACGTTAAAGGTAATCTCCTGAGTGTCTCCTAAGACCATGCCATCTGCAGTACTCCAGGAATAAGTATAAGGAGCTACTCCAGTTAATGTCGAGCCTAATGCGATTAAATCTTCTTCACACTCTATTAATTGATCCTCACCAGCCAGAGCTTCTAGTGGAGTAAGCGTTGCAAAAATCACTTCAACAGTTTCTGAGGAATTTTGGCCACAATTATCAAATGCAGAAATGGTCAATGAAGTCTCTACATCAGTTTGATAGGTTATGCTCTCTGTATTACCAACAAAAAAGAAATTAGAGTTGTCTATCCAATCTATAAAAATCGGGTCTTGGCCAGTTACTAATGCATCTATCTGAAACTCTTCACCTGGACAAGTAATTACCGATTCTGGAACTGTAATTATTAAGGGAGGAATATCCGAAATAACTGTCATATCAGCTGTTTCTGTGAATCCACAACCATCTGTGACAATTAAACTCAACGCTGTTATAGAGTTATCCCAAAGAAAGAAATCAGAGGATGTAGAAATTATATTTCCATCCTGGTTAATCCATTCATAAGAATAGGTGCCATCTCCTCCTCCCGGAATTGCAGTTAAAAATTCTCCAAACCAATTGCATGATATATCTAATTCTGTTGGATTCAAAGATGCTGTCAAAGGAGGGAATGACGCTATATCTACGTCAAATGAGGCGGTACTCGTAGATGCTAAACAGGTATCACTTACAGTAAGATTATAAGTTGTAAAAGCAGGTGGACTGACTTCTATAAATGAGGCGTTCTCCCCTGTAGACCAATCATATATAAATCCTCCAGAACCACCTAAAACTATAGGCTCTAATAAAGCGGTAGCCCCAGCACAAATGACTTGATCATATCCTTCAATTTCTAACGGAGAACTTTCTGTTATAAAAAACTCAAAAAATGAAGGTACTGCCTCCCCTTGACAAACGGCTAAGTTTTGCATTTCAAATTGCACTGACTCCATCCCTTCTATTAACCCGTCTTCAAAAGCATCTAGCACAAAAGAAATAGTATCTACTCCGGGAGCGAAAATAATATCTTCTGGTATAGCTGTATAATCTATTCCATTAATAGCATCTCCTGCATAAGCGACTTCTACTACAAATTCTATATCACTGCTAATAGCTTCGGGTCTTATAAAATGAAGGATAGATAACCCACACTCTTCATTCATCACTCCTTCTGCTGTAGTAGCTTCTATGATTAATTCAATTTGGACAGTAAGGTTTGAGCTTAAACTTCCTGACTTTAAAAATACAGCTGAATCATACCCTTCATCTCCTACATCTGCAACAGCTATTTTCAGGTGATATGTTTCTCCACACACTAGACCAGACTTAGCGGCTCTTAATCCAACAGTATATCCGTCATATCCAATAACGGTATCATCTGTAAACTCAGGATCGTCAAGATTACCAGTTCCATTTGGCTCATAAAACTCACAATTAATACAAGGACCAGTATTATTTCCACCATCGTTTATATTGTTCATGGTTACCCCTAAGTTCGTTCCTGGAATAAGAGCGATATTTTCTCCATTGTTACTGTAAGGCCCTGAAAGACCTGGACCACTCATAAAAAAACCAAAAGTGTCATTAAACTCGGAGGTAGAAAATTCAGGGTATTCGTCAGATGCCCAAACATAATCAAACCATACAGAATCTCCTAGGGCTACAAAGTCAAATTCTAGGATAACCAAATCATGAAAATTAAACCCTGGGTTTAAGATGCTTAAATCAGCATCAGGTGTTAAGGTCGCAGGAAAACCAGACTCATTACCACCAATACCGTTAAAACCAGAAATATTCGGACCTAACGCTGTAATGATGTCTCCTGTAGCTAGAATAACCCCCTCTTCGAAATCTAATCCACAATCGATACAATCGAAGGTTCCTATTTGATGGTCTATTCCTGAAAACTGTAAATTAGAGATTGTTACATTTTCTCCAAGAAGTGTTTGCATAGCGTCCAGAGGAGCTACAGTATTGTCTACGTTTATTTGTGCTCCAGAAGAAAGCTCAATTAATACCAGTAAGACAATGCTAATAAAGACTTTATAGAATCGCATAATTAAGGTTTTGTGGTCTTAACCATAGACCGCTTTTTTTGTCAAACAGTTGCACCAACACCACTCTAATCAGCTGTAAATAACTACTTTTTATTTAACTAGACTCTTTTGCATTGGATTTCCAAGGCTATTGTATTTAAATAACTTAAAATCTGAGGGCTGCTTTTTAGATGGCCAGTAATTATTCGAAGTATCCGTGTCTGCTGTTTCTAAGTAAGGGTCTAAGGCTATAGATATAGCTTTCTTCTCCGTCTTAAACACCTTAGTAACCCTTGTATCTCCCATTTTCCATATTTCTGCTGGAATTCTTTTTATCTCTGATGTTCCGTCTACAAACTCAAATTCAACGATTAAAGGCATTACTAATCCTCCTAAATTTTCAAATGAAAGCTCATAAAGGTGGAAGTCTTGGCCTAACATACTTTTATCTTCTTCAGACATGTTGAGCAACGCTTCTTCTGCTGCTTTTACATCTGCCATATTCAATGAGTTTTCATCATAATTTGTATAAAAATCAACTGCTTTGGGGTCTGTTTCCACTAAAGACTTCCAGCCTTCTTGTTCGTTTCTGATTTGCGTGATGTCTTTAGGCTCATTGGCTTTAGCTGCAGAAGCATTCGCTTTTTCTTCAGTAATATCCCCATTTCCTACGGGTACATATTTGACGTTACTCATAGAAATATCTACGTGGTCAGTCGTGTAGAACCAACCTCTCCAGAACCAGTCTAAATCCACTGCAGATGCATCTTCCATAGTTCTAAATAAATCTGCAGGAGCAGGATGCTTGAACGCCCATCTTTGGCAGTAAGTTTTAAACGCATGGTCAAACAAATCTCTTCCCATAACAGTCTCTCTTAATATATTCAGTGCTGTCGCTGGTTTTCCATAAGCATTATTTCCGAATTGGAAAATACTCTCTGAATTAGTCATTATCGGAGATATTCTAGATTTATCCCCTGCCATATAATCTACTATATTTCTCGCTGGTCCTCTTCTAGATGGATAATTCTTATCAAATTCTTTCTCAGTAAGAAACTGAACAAATGTATTTAATCCTTCATCCATCCAAGTCCACTGTCTTTCGTCAGAATTGATGATCATAGGGAAGAAATTATGCCCTACTTCATGAATAATTACGCCAATCATACCATGCTTTAATCTAGCAGTGTAAGTTCCGTCTGCTTCTGGTCTTCCATAGTTGAAACAAATCATTGGGTACTCCATACCAATATCTTTCGCGTTAACAGATATAGCTACTGGATATGGATAATCTATGGTATGCTTAGAGTAAGTTCTTAACGTCTGCGCCACAGCTCTAGTGCTAAACTGCTCCCAAAGTGGATTGCCCTCCTTAGGGTAATAGCTCATGGCCATGGGGCGGTTATCTCCAACTTGAACACCCATAGCATCCCAGATAAACTTTCTAGAAGTAGCAAATCCGAAATCACGTACGTTTTCTGCATGGAAAACCCACGTTTTCATCCCTTTCTCTCTACCTTTTTCTGCTTCTTCGGCTTCCTCTTGTGTTACTATTATAACCGGCTCCTCAGCTGTCTTTGCTTTCTCTAAACGTTTTCTCTGTTCAGAAGTAAGTACATATTTAGCGTTTTTAAGCTCTCCTGTAGATCCTACTATATGGTCTGAAGGAACTGTTATAGATACTTCGTAATCTCCAAAAGGAAGCGCAAATTCTCCATTACCGAGAAACTGCTTATTCTGCCATCCTTCTACGTCTGAATACACACACATTCTAGGAAAAAACTGAGCGATGGTATAGAGAGAATTCCCATCAGCTTCGAAAAACTCATACCCACTTCGCCCTCCTACTTTCATTCTATCATTAATGTTATACCACCACTTAATTTTAAATGAAATAGAGCCTCCTGATTTTAATTCTTTAGTTGGATCTATCCTCATCATCGTTTTATTGATGGTATAGTCCATTTTCTTTCCGCTGGCATCAGTTACACTTTCTACATTAAACCCACCTTCAAACCAAGGTTCTAGTCCTGCGATACTACCAAGGTCAAAATTTCTATCGATACTTGACTGTCTAATCTTATAGCTGTCTGATGATTTAGCTCTTACGTTCTGATCTAACTGTAGCCATATGTATTCTAGGTTATCTGGTGAATTATTGGTGTAGGTAATCGTCTCTTCACCATTCAAAACTTGCCTTTGTTCATCGATTTTAATATCCATGACATAATCTGCTTGCTGCTGCCAATATTCGCTACCTGGAGCTCCACTAGCTGTTCTGAAAGTATTAGGAGTAGGAAGTTCGTTTCCTAGCTGTCTAAACTTATTGGTGTTAATGTTTTCCTGAGCCCATAGACTTAAAGAACTTAATATTAAAATAGTAAAGATTACCTGCTTCATAGATGTAAATTTAAGAAGGTAAATATATAGAATACTTACCTTGTTAGAATCACATAATCTTTTATGAGCTGTTTAATTAATTGCTCTGAATTAGATACTTTATGAATATCTAATTTCTCTTTCAGAAATTTAACTAATTCTTCTAACGCTACTTGGTGCCCTTGGTTTCTGTATTTCTTATACCTGCTCAAGGTTTCGTGCATCAAAACCACATCATCTTCGCTCAGTTCCAGTACCTGCGGATACTTGGCTTCATAATCCTCATACTTAGTTAAATCTGCTACCCTAGATAGTTTTAGCCTTCCTATTTTCTCTTGTTTTATTACCACTGTATTAGCCAGAACATCTCCAAGTCTTTGCCCCGATGGTGAAAAATAAGAAACTAATCCACCCAATGAGCCCAAAGTTAAGTAGACCTCTATTCCTTTAGTGCTCCAACGAGAGATGTAGTCAAATGCCTCTGCTTGTTCTCCATTAATCTTCACCACTTTTAAGTTCATAGTCATTTTACCTATAGTCTGTCCATTATTTAATGTCTCGAGTAAAGGACTATAAATACCAATCAAAATGTATAACAGGACTTCCGCTAACAAAGGAAGCGCCGACATAAAAATTAAACTAATCAACCAGGATGCTATTGACAGTACTATAACGTCAATTACCAACGCCAACATTCTTTCTGAAGTGCCCGCAAGCTGGTACTGAACACTGACATTTTGAGTAGTATCAATTTGAATTTTTTTCATTGCATAAAATCGCTAAATTTCAACTTCATTAAAGTTTATCCTTGAGAGAAAGCCAATTTATAAAACAAAGCGAGAAAAAGTGGAAAAACTTTGAAGAAGACTTAAAATTAGACCGTAAAAACCCTGAACGTACGAGTAAATTATTCATTCAGATTACTGATGATCTTTCGCACGCCAGAACTTACTACCCCAATAGGATGGTTAGAAAATATCTAGATGGGGTCTCTCAAATCTTACTTTCTAAAATTTACAAAAATCAGCGAACACCGTGGAGTCAGTTTATGAATTTCTGGATGCAGACGCTTCCATTAGAAATCTATAGAGCTAGAAGAGCTTTTACCGTTTCATTTTTAATCTTTGCCCTGGCTTTCGGTATTGGTGTATTAAGTAGTATTTATGAACCGGAATTTGCACGGGTTATTTTAGGGAACGGTTATGTTGATATGACCATCTCCAACATAGAAAATGACGACCCTATGGCCGTCTATAAAGATTTCAATGCATTAAATGGATTTGCGAGTATCACTATGAATAATATCATGGTAGCGTTTAGAACTTTTGTTTTCGGAGTGCTAGCAGCTATAGGTTCTGTTTACATCCTTCTTTACAACGGTATTATGGTAGGTGCATTCCAATACTTCTTTATACAGGAAGGACTGTTCTGGGAATCATTTCTTACTATATGGCAGCACGGAACCATAGAAATATCTGCTATAATAATAGCAGGTGCTGCCGGACTTACTCTAGGAAGAGGATTAGTATTTACCGGAAGTTATACTCGATTACAGTCGTTTAAAATCTCAGGACAACGTGGATTAATGATATTTCTAGGTACCGTCCCTTTATTTATTATAGCTGGGTTCATTGAAGGGTTTATTACTCGAGATACGGATGCTTCTGCAGCTGTAAGAATCGCAGTAATCCTAGTTTCTCTGTTATTTATTCTATTCTATTTCGGCTGGTATCCTAGAAAAGTAGCTGCTCAGAATAAAGAAAAATTAACCGACCCTATTCCAGTAGAAAAGTCTGTGGATATGTCCTTCAAAAAAGGGCGAATATTTGAGTTACCACAATTAGTTCGTTTATCATTTGTAAGTGTTATTAATAAGCCTGTACTCTTATCTCTGTCTCTAGTTTTCGGAATAGCCATATCTTACTTTATTACATCAGAGATTTTCGAATCGACTCCGTTTAGTTCTGACTTATTTGAAGAAGACCTATTTATGATTATGTGGATGACTACTGATAGCATACTGTCTTACGCCACATTATCTTTGTTTACGTTCATTAGCAGCTTGATGGTTCACAGCTTGGTATCAAAGAAAAAAATTAGTGAAGTTCTCAGCATTCAAAAGGTATTCTTAGCTGGATTAATTTTCTTACCACTTCTACATTCTTACTTCTGGTTTTTAATGGCAATGGCTTATCCTATTTTATCCCTACTGGCTGCCAATAGTTATGGGAAAAGATTAGAAATCCCTAAAAAAATACTCAAAGAGTCTATGGGCTCAGCCTACTTATTGTTTGGCTTTCTAGGATTATTAAGCGCTGTAGTCTTTATACTTATGGCTCTCTTTAATACGTTGGTTTTGGAAGATGTATATCTTATCCTATTTGAAGATGAAG
>Ga0114995_10000095_pt1 | contig 52431 bp, 46 predicted proteins | sample ArcticOcean_MG_C_11_FD_87038 | JGI IMG/M metagenome (GOLD analysis project Ga0114995, IMG submission 87038) | Marine microbial communities from western Arctic Ocean - ArcticOcean_MG_CB2_154 | ecosystem: Environmental > Aquatic > Marine > Oceanic | place: Arctic Ocean: Canada Basin | collected... | reverse complement strand
TCCGGGTTGATTATGAGTATGGTGGATGCGTGAGTGCGGCTCCTGGCGGTGCGCGTTGGTACCATCAGCACTTTAACGTCTCGAACGAACCATTCCGTTTGACTGCTTGGTTTGGTCCAAACCATCCAAGTAAATTGCCTGGTACTGCTCCTGGACAAAAAACGATTGATTACACGGCGATGGATATTCATGAAGGAGGGACTTCGATACCTTACTGGTTAGAAGATCCTTACGTTCGTGAAGAATTCCATAGACAGTTGAATATCAACGGCGGGACCTCTCGAATGGAACCACACAGATACGAAAAACCAAAAGATCTTTGATAATGAAAACAGAACGACGATTCACTTCAGCGGATCGAGCGCTGGTAGAGGCAGATGTGATCGAGGTGATTACGTTGGGACTCGATATTGGCTCCGCGACTTCGCATGTGTCACTTTCAAAACTGACGATGGTCAGGGGGCACAATCGTTACACCGTTGCTGAGACGGAGGTGATATACCAAAGCCCGGTTATAAAAACGCCCTACGGCGGCGATAATAGAGGAATCATTATTCGCTCTGAGCTGGAGGCGATGATTGATGACTCCCTCAAATCAGCCAAGGTTGCACGTGACCAAATTGAATCGGGTGTGGTGATTCTTACCGGCAACGCACTGCGTCGGCACAATGCGCGTGAGATCGCGGACATATTGGCTTCATTTTCGGGTAAATTTATTTCAATCAGTGCGGGTGACAGGCTCGAGTCGACGATGGCGGCGTTCGGTTCGGGCGCGGTTAAAGCATCTGTCGGATCTGATCGGCTGAATATTGATATCGGGGGTGGTACCACGAAGATTAGTCGTTGTATTGATGGGAATGTAACCGAGCTCACGGCGATTGAAGTGGGAGGGCGGATTCTTCAGTTCGATATTGAAGGGAAGGCATCACATTGTGAACCAAACCTTCTATTGTATATGGATTCTGGGGTCCTTCCTGAAGTGGGAGTTTCGCTTCAGGATGGCGTGTTGGATCAAATTATTGAACACATGACGCAGACCGTGATTAAAGCAATTAAGGGGATGGATCTGGGCGAAGCTCAAAGGCTTGATTCTATAAGCTCATTCCCGTTGGGAGGTACGGTCGTTCTGAGTGGTGGCGTCAGTCAGTGGTTACTTCCAAATCATCAATCAGATATTTGTGATGATTTGGGCCAGCTCTTGGCTCACAACGTTCGCGAATCAATAATCTCTGAAGGTTATAACGTTGAGATAGCCGATGATCCAATCCGTGCGACTGTTCTTGGGGCCTCTCAGCAGAGAATGCAGGTCAGTGGGAATACTGTGTTTATCTCTGATGAGAGGTTGCTTCCCATTCGTAATGCACCGGTCTCTCTGATTACTGTTCCGGCCGAAGATTTCGATGCAGCGTTTATAGGAACGCTTGCCAAAGACTCGATTGCGAAGTCACTGTTTGAAAGTGATCTTGGGCTTCGAGTGTTCGGGATTGACTGGGTTGGGTCGGTAACGTACGAACGGGTGGATGAGTTTTGTCGAGGAATTTTGCTGGGCCTTCAGGGACTAAACACCCCAGTTACCCTGCTTTTAAAACAGGATATTGCCGGTTTGATAGGCATTCACTTCGCTGAAGAGCTCAATTACAGCAAGCCAGTTGTTTGTCTTGATGGATTGGATCGTGTTGACTTTGATTTTGTGGATATTGGTGAGGTGATTAATCAGACAGGACTCGTGCCGGTGGTTGCCAAATCTATTTTATTCAATAGTGGGTCTAAGTTAAGTTGAGGTAAAGACGTTGTCTCAAATATTTTCTTCAAATATAAAGATCGGGGATATAGAGATTCCCCGGCTCGGACTCGGTTGTATGGGTCTGACGCAAGCATACACGCCTGTTGATCATGATAAGGCTAAGGCATTTCTTGATCGGGTGATGACCGATGGCCCCGTAATGCTTGATACGGCGGCCACCTATAGCGGTGGTAAGAATGAGCGTCTCATTGGATCTGTTATAAAGCCGTTCCGGAGTCAGGTGTTTTTGGCTTCAAAAGCTGGCATGTACAAGCGGTCCGACGGCACTAGAGAGATCGACGGTAATCCTGACCGAATTAAGATCAGTTGCGACGAAAGTTTGGTCCGGCTCGGTATTGATCAGATTGATCTTTTTTATCTGCACCGAGTAGACCCAATGGTGCCAGTTGAAGAGTCGGTGGGAGCAATCAACGATCTTAAATTAGCTGGCAAGGTTCGGGCAATTGGTTTGTCTGAAATTAGTGCCAGTACGCTCAAGCGAGCTATGTCGGTCACCCAAATTGATGCTGTGCAATCCGAATACTCATTGTGGTCTCGGCGAGTGGAAGAAAGGATTTCGGCGGCGTGTGTTGAGTTGGGCATTGCCCTGATCGCATACAGTCCTGTCGGGCGTGGGTTTCTTGCCGGTGGCGTTCCCAACCTAGATGGTTTATCGAGTAAAGACATTCGCAAGCAGATGCCTCGCTTTCAAGGTGCTAACTTTGAAAGCAATCTTGAGACACTGCTCGAGCTAGAAGTGCAGGCTATGGAGTGGGGCTATTCGCTCGCGCAGCTCAGTCTGAATTGGCTTTGGTCTCAAGGTGCTCATATTGGAGCAATACCAGGCACATCGAAGTTGGCTAATTGGCAAGATAATAAGCGAGCTCAAAATACTCTGGATGCTGGCCAGTTGCATCTTATCGAGCGGATTTTACGTAATAAGCCTTTTCAAGGTGAGCGTTACGAACCAGAAAAACTTAAACAATTGGATTCCGAAATTTAATTGGGGTGGCCGACTTTTTCTGGCGTATCCCCCTGACTGTTGACTTTGAGTAAGCGCAAACGATCGATGCATGCTTGCATCAAATAAAGAAAATGAGAGGAATTTTTATGAGTCTAGACCCCCGATTTCAGGTTACCAAACAGATAGAAGGCCGAATGCTGATTAATGGGGAGCTTCGATCTTCGGGAAATGATAGTTGGTTGAAAAGCTTTTGCCCAGCAACTCAGGAGTATCTGGGCCGAGTCCCAAATGCCTCTGCTGAAGAAATGCAGGAGGCTGTAGCCGCTGCGACTGAAGCTGCAAAGTCCTGGCGTAATACGTCACAAAAAACACGTGTGGAGCTCATAGAGGCAATTGCAGCAGCCCTAGAGGCACGTGCTGATGAGTTTGCGTATATTGAATCATTGGATACTGGCAACACTCATGGCCCAATGAAGAATGATGTCCATAAGGCCGTCGAACGGATGCGTTTTTACTGCGGGCTTGCTTATGAGATCAAGGGCATGACAGTTCCTTCGACGCCGGAAAATATTCATCTAACGTTGAGGGAGCCATATGGTGTAGTCGGCCGAATCATTCCTTTTAATCACCCGATCGGTTTTGCCGCTTCGAGAATTTCACCTGCATTAATTTCGGGCAATACGATCATTGTGAAGCCCTCAGAACAGGCTCCATTATCGGCTAGTCTTTTGGCAGAAATTTGTGCAGAACTTGCACCTCCTGGTGTGATTAATATTGTGACCGGGGATCGTGTTACTGGAGATGCTTTAGTGCGGGACCCACGGGTCAAGCGAATAGCATTTATCGGCTCGGTTGCTTCAGGTATGGCAATTCAACGAGCTGCTGCTGAGACCTGTGTAAAGCACGTCAGTCTGGAATTAGGTGGAAAGAATCCATTTATTATTTGTAAGGACGCAAATCTTGATGACGCTGTGAAAGCTGCGACTAATGGGATGAATTTTGGCTGGCAAGGCCAGTCTTGTGGGTCGACCAGTCGCCTGATTATTCATCGTTCTCAGTATGAAGAACTGAGTGCGAAAGTTGTCGATCGAGTTAGATCAGTGAAGGTTGGACATCCGCTAGATCCTGATATCAATATGGGTCCAGTCGTCTCTCAGGCGCAATATGAAAAAGTGCTTTCGTATATGGAGATTGCCAAAGAGGGCGGAGCTGACCTGCTCTTGGGCGGGAAAGCGCTAACTATTGATGGATGCCCCGGGGGCTTTTTTGTTGAGCCCACCGTGTTTGGTAATGTGAATTCATCGATGCGTATTGCACAAGAAGAAGTGTTTGGCCCAATAATGAGCTTGATGCCATACGATGATATTGATGAGGCAGTTGATATTGCCAATTCAACAACGTACGGACTGACAGCAGCTGTTTGGACAAATGATTACTACACGGCGATGGATCTCTCTCGTCGTATAGAGGCTGGTTATGTTTGGATTAATGGAATTGGAAACCACTACCGTGGATTACCATACGGTGGTTATAAAAATTCTGGCATTGGTCGAGAAGAAGGTCTTGACGAAATGCTGAGTTATACAGAGGTGAAGGCTATTAACTTTGCTATGGGTCAAGCTGAGCGAGCGAAAAACAACTAAGGTTAATGCCCTTTAGACCTGCGGTCTGAAGGGCATTCTCTATAATCGCCTGGATAATTCGACGACGATATCAACCATGTTAATTAATGAGAACCGACTCATCAGAGTGCCGAAAAATACTCCATGAGTAGCTCTTCAGGGATCGCTAATAGGACAGCTCCTACCAATGACACTCCGATCCCTATCCAAATCCAAATCCCAAACAGTTCTGTCGTCGGGTTGACTATTTTACTGAAGATTACTCTGAATATTGTGGAGGTTCGTTGAACTGGTGAGACGATATAAACCGGAGCCAATACGAGCGCCACATATCTAAGCCCTTGCGAGAGAAAGACGAAGACTGCCGAATATATGAAGAATGGAATGTTCTTTGGGTCTGTGCGCTTTACTTCGTCAGTTAATCCGAATATCAAAACGATAGCGAGTAGAACGAGTGTGGCAGCGAAATGGCCAATAAATGCGCCAAAGATCGCTAACTGCCATGTAGATGTAGTAGCCAGCCCAGTGTTGTTCTCCTGAAAGGCCAGCGCGATTAAAACTGGGCTGGCGCCGTAGCAGATTGAGCTCGCTATACCGTAAAAATATCCCTCGGCAAGTTTGAACTCGAACTCAAGTTTTTCGACTTTATCTTTCTTTTTTGCTTTGGCCACAGCTAAGGGGCCAACAGTAAGAAGCACGATTCCAATCCACCCAAGCCAGTTGATGGATTCTTCTAAGACTAGAATTGCAAGAACTACAGAAACAACAACCGTGAACTGTTGGATCGGACCACCAATATTTGCCCCGACAGCTTTTGTACACTTGTAGTTAGTGTATCGACCGACTAGAAAATGGGCTACACCCGCGGCTATGAAATACCAAGTAGCCGTCCAGTTCAGTGTCTCAATATCCGATACATCAAGTAATACTAGGGATGCTAGGCCAAAAAATAGGGCGCCCAGTGGTAATGTGAAAGAGAGCCCTTGGAGTGCTGATCCAGTCAACACCCCGCGTCTCATCATGACTGCGTTAAATCCAAAAAACGCTGCGCTAAGAAATGAGAGAAGAGCTCCTAACACTTATATTTTCCTTATTTGTTACCGATCAATTTTCTGACCCAATCTGCATCAATTTCCGTATCTGGCGAATACTCTGGTGCATTTTCAAGTTGCTCCAGATCATTGAGGCCGCACATCGAATAGACGCGATTGGTTGCCGAAATGAGTCGAGCAGGCTTGTTAGGATCACCATTAAAATGTTGGTGGATAGTATTTGGTGGAATATAAATTACATCCCCAGCTTCCCACTCAAACTTCTTAACCTCGTCTTGCGCCTTCCAGTGGTAGGTATTAGTGATTTCTACATCACAATCTTGGTGCAAGTCATAGCCATGACCTTCTAAAACATAAACGCATTCTTCTGCAAGATGCCTATGTTTTCCCGAATGACTTCCCCGTGGAATAATTTGCATGTATGCATCCACAGTTTCCATTCGGGTATTCATATGAGCATTAAGAAGGTGTTTTAAGATTCCTTGCGGCGAGAGCTCCCATGGCATCTCGTTTGGATGAACTACTTTTTTCCGCAGAGCATTTCGCTCATCAGCGGTGAGAGCGTTTTCAAGAACATCTTGATACGTTTTACTATTAGCTGATCCATCCAGCCAGTGTTCTGATTCTTGCCAAGCCATTGATTAATACCCCCCGTCCGGATGGTTGTAGTTTTCTTCAGCCTCACGAGGCTCAAAATCTTCTGCACCTGGTGCCGCTTCCGTATGTCTTGCCTCAACAGTTTGCTGAAATAGCATGTTTAGAAATAGGTACATTGGTTTAGTTTTAATGACGAGCGCACGAGCTGGCTCAGTTTCACTCGCATTAAAGTGCTGATGCACGCAGTTATTGTGCACGATGGCTACATCGCCTGCTTGCCAGTCATACTTGATTTCATCATGAATCTCGTAGCCTTTTCCATCAAGGATGTAGAAAGCGGCCTCGTTAACATGTCCGTGTTTTTGGGATTTTCCGCCTGGACTGTATTCTTCTAAGTGCAAGTGAAATGTTTGAGTAATTCCGTCTTTTGGTTCTACGTAGTGCCTGGAGTAAGCTTGCGGCCCATCGACCATTTTAAGGTCTTTTGCCTTACGTACCCTTGGCTGTGACCGCAGTCGATCAAGCTCTTGTTGAAGGTTGTATGCGCCCTGTACGCCACGCACGAAAATACGATCTGTTTGATCATGATATCTGGACATTATTTATGGTCTCCTATCGCCATTTATGTTGGTCGATAATTATTTGAACCCGAGATACTCTATTCAACACTGAGTTGTCTCTGAAAGATTAAATCCGTATCCCTTTGGAACGGAATTCGTCATGACAGGATCTTAACTCCTTGTGTCATGCTTATTTTATCCTTTTTCTAGCTGTTGAATATTAATGTTTTTGAACAAGCATCTACTTTTTAGTTGGGCCGTCGGAGTTGGCGGCGGTGGGCTGCTTTTTTTGCAAGAAATCCCTTTGGCATGGCTACTTGGTTCAATGCTCGCGACATCCCTCGCAGCAATGATGGGACTTCAGATTACAACCTTTGTCCGTTTAACTCCGTGGGCTCGTTGTGTTTTAGGGGCTATGGTTGGGACTGGTTTCGAAGCTGTCACTGTCCAAGAATTTGTGGGATACGGGTCGACGATCATATTTGTTCCAGTGTTCCTGGTTTTGGCGACCTCAATTAATTATCATTTATTAAAGCGGTTGTTTTCGCTTGATCCGCGAACTGCTCTTTTTTCTGCGCTTCCTGGTGGAATGGTTGAGATGGTTACGAGTGGTCGAGATGTTGGCGCAGATGTTAAGATGTTAACAACAGTCCATCTTATTCGCGTCGTGACGATTGTTGCGGGTGCGTCAGCGATCGGAACCTTGGTGGGGGTTGAAGATCTGCGAATGCAGACGCCTACGATTGATAACTATGAATACGTATTACTGCACTTAGCCTTGGGTTACGTAGGATGGAAAGTGTTCGCTGTATTTCGGGTGCCAAGCGCACCATTAATCGGCCCGATGTTTTTTGTTGCCGCGCTTCAGGGTTTTGATATTCTTCACTTAAAATTATTTACTCCTCTTCTTATTCTTGCGCAAGTTATGATCGGAATAGACATCGCACGAGCCTTTTGCGGGGTATCAATTGGTTCTATGCGAACAGCTGTTTTGGCCGGCCTAACAAGCGTCATGGCGATGGCACTGGTTTTGGGAGGGTGTGCTTTGTTTTTGACTGCTTTGGCCAACGACTTACCATGGGTGCAAATTATCTTATCCTTTTTGCCAGGTGGGCAGACTGAACTCGCATTACTTGCCTTTGCGATGAAACTGGATCTTCCTTTTGTGGTGACGCATCAAATTTTTCGCATTGCATTAATTATGTTTGCTTTGCCTCTTCTAATGATTTGGGTAAATCGGTTAATGAAAAAAGAATGACGCAACGACCGTTCGGCTATTTCTGCTCAGGATTTTTGGCATTGGGTTTAGTTCCAATGACTGCTGTGATTATTCCGCTGTATGCATTGAGTATTGGTGCCTCACCTGGTCAAGTCGGGATCATCATGGCAATGAGGTCACTGCTGCCATTTCTAATAGCAATCCCTGGCGGCGCAATGATGGACCGTTATGGGGTTCGGTTTATGGTTACAAGACTCTCGCTGGCGTGTGCCGTGCTGGCTCTGATTTATCCATTCACCAGTACATTTTGGGAACTCGTGCTTTTGCAATTGGTCTTTGGACTGTGTCAATCATTTTGCTGGATTGGCGTGCAAACCGGAATCGGAAAGACTTATCGCGGTGATCCGATTGTTACCTCGCATCTTGGTTTTTGGAGCATGGGTGGCACATTCGCTGGCCCTTTTATGATTGGATTTGTTTGGGATTATTTCGGTGCTACAGCCAGTTTTGTAGTGACTGCTATTTGGTGTTTATCACTCATGATTTTAGCGAGGCAGTTGTCGGAGGAGACGGCGAGTGCGGGAACTCGGTCCGAGTCGAAACGGAAAGCTTATGGCGGAGATTATTTGGCCGCATTCGCACTTTTGCGTGATCCGATCGTTTTCTACATCATTTCGTGCTCCGCCGTCCGTCTTGGTGCAGTTGCTCTGCAGACTAGCTTTCTTCCGGTTTACCTCTCCGATCTTAATTTCGCGGCGTCGCAAATTGGTATCCTAATTGGTGTGAGTGCAATTTCATCGGCATGCTCTTCCTTTTTGCACGGGGTGTTAGTGAAGTGGTGGACGCCTGAACGGATATTGGGCGTCTTTATATTGGGTGCATTGGTGGCGGTATCATCAATTTCCTTTTCGCAGTCCTACGCGGTCCTTCTGGTGCTTAATATTGTTATGGGTATGGCGATAGGTGTCACCCAGCCCGCAATGTTCTCAGTTCTTGGAGCGCGTATCTCTAAAGAGACTCAAGGGCTAATTGTTGGTCTACGAACCAGCTTGAATCGGTTGGCGACGTTTTTGATTCCACTTGGTGCTGGATTAACGGCAGAAATTCTTGGTATTCAGGCGAGTTTTGTTGTTGTTGGCCTTGTTTTGTTCTGTGTGATGTCGCTCACACTAATCCGCGCTAAATTCAGATGATTTGTGTCTATACGCGGGCGGTTTTCGAGTCATCCCGAAATGGGATAGGTTGGTTAGCGATTAATCTGGACGATTAGGGTTGAGCCCGTGTACCGTAGATTTATCGCTATTCGAGTGGTGAGTTATAAATATAAAATTGATGGAGGCATATCATGCGTTTTCTGACAGCTCTTGTTGCACTGACTATAGGGTTCGTGAGCCCAGCTCAGGCGGCATTCCCGGAAAAAAATATAACGATCGTGATTCCTTACGGTCCTGGTGGTGGTTTTGATACCTTAACCAGAAAGCTTGCTCCTTACGTTGAGGAATACTTTGCGAAAGCTGCTGGCAAGAACTATAACAAAATCAAAGTTGTGCCAAAGAATATGCCAGGCGCGTCGGGTAAGAAAGCGGCGGTTTATACGTCTAAGCAAAAGCCTGATGGACATACGGTTCAAATTTTCAATATTCCAGGACATGGACTCCCGTATATCCGAGGTGACAAAGACGCTGGTTATGACATCGAATCCTACAGCTGGTTAAACCGCGTTGGTGGAGATAACTACGTAGTTATTGTGTCAAAAGAAGGTCCGTATAAGAAATTGGACGATTTGTTGAATAAGCCAACTGATCTAAAAATTCCAGAGCAGGGCCCCGGTTCAACGTCGAATATGGCAAATAGAATCACCTGGGATACGTTCAAAAAAGGTGGCGAGTATATCTATGGCTATAAATCATCTAGAGCCTACTCAACTGCGGTTCTTCGTGGTGATGGTGACGTAACGATGTTGGCGTCCGGTTCTGCCAAGCGTTATAACAAAGGTGGAGATTTCCGAATTCTTGCACACTGGGCCGATGAAATTGATCCAGCCTTCCCCGATGCAGTTAATGGAAATGATGTTGGTCATCCTGAGTTACATAATCTTGGCCTCTTAAGAATGATTGCTGGACCTGCTGGCATGAGTGATGAGCTCGTGACTGAATGGAACAAGGCCTTGGCGTATGCGGTTAATCATCCGGATATCCAAGCTTGGTCTGCTAAAACGGGTAATCCTGTAAAGGCCTACGATTCTGCAGCAAAAACAAAAGAAGTACTGATGCAGAACCTTGGTTACTTCAAGCAGTTCAAAGATGTGTTCGCTAAAAAATAAATAATTCTACTAATAATGCGAATAGGGGTCTTAAGGGCCCCTATTTGTCACGAGATAATGGAAAAAATACATGGAAGCCCTTGATTTAGCGGTAATTGCAGAAGCTTGGTTAAAGCTGCTTGAGTTTGATTCGATGATTTACCTGGTATTAGGAACGGTCATTGGTTTGATTTTTGGAGTCCTTCCTGGACTAGGTGGGACCACTGCACTCGCTTTACTTATTCCATTTTCGATGAATATGGAACCTGGTGATGCAATCATCCTGATGGCAGGGGTAATGGCGTCCACACCGACGAGTGGGGCCGTGACAGCGATTTTGCTCAATACGCCGGGGACCGCGCCAAATGCGGCGACAACACTTGATGGCTATCCACTCGCCCAGCAGGGTAAAGGTGGACTAGCGATTGGTGCGGCTGCTACAGCTTCGGGAGTTGGCGGTCTGCTGGGGGTTATATTCTTGATTGCTATGGTGCCGATTACTCGGGAAATTGTCCTGATGTTCGCACCACCAGAATTTTTCTTGCTGGCCGTTCTAGGCTTGGTAACGGTATCGCTTTCTACTGGAAAAAAGTTTGTAAAGAGTCTGATGGTTGGCCTATTCGGCGTGATCATTGCTTCTGTTGGTTATCACGAGGTAACGGGTGAAGAACGATTTACATTTGGTGTTGATTATTTGTGGGATGGATTCAAATTAGTCCCTGTGATGATTGGATTTTTCGCCGTTAGTGAGATGATTAATTTGTGGGCTAAGCGGGGCACTGTCTCAAAGTCAGGCGATATCGAATCAGTCAATCTTAAGCAAGTGTTACAGGGTTGTCTTGAGCCATTTAAGCAATGGAAGATAACGCTTAGGGGCGCCGCGATCGGCACTGGCGTTGGAGCGCTTCCTGGAGTCGGTGGCACGGTAGCTGCTTTTATGGCTTACACGTTCGCGGTGACCACGGCAAAACCTGAAGATCGAGATTCTTTCGGTAAAGGCAATATCATTGGTGTGATTGCGCCAGAATCAGCAAATAATGCCAAAGAGGGTGGTGCTCTGGTGCCAACACTTGCATTCGGTATCCCAGGCAGTGCTGAAATGGCTGTTTTTTTGAGCGTCTTGATTTTGCACGGCCTGACTCCTGGGCCGACGATTATGACCGAGAGCTTGGATATTATTTGGATATTGATTGCCGCGACAGTCGTCGCCGGAGTTATGGCGTCGGTGATCACGATTCTTTCAGCGAGTTCGATTGCGAAGCTTACGTTTGTTGATTCTCGGACGCTGGTGCCAATCGTTTTAGCGTTTGCCATGATTGGATCATATTCGCTCGATAATGAAATTTATGATGTATTCACTACACTTGCGTTTGGAGTGATTGGATTCATATTTATGCGATTTGGATTCCCTAGAATTTCGTTCCCATTGGCAATTGTTTTGGGGCCATTGATGGAAACGAGTTACTTCCAGTCATTGGGAATTGGCGACGGGACACTCAGTCTTTTGTTTGACCGACCTCAGTCGATTATCATTTTGGTGCTCATCGCGGGTTGTATTCTCTACTACTTGAAGAATTCCGTTGGTTCTAGTCCTAAGGGCAGGAGTAAGGTTTCATGAAGATACGTATTGATCATGAGAATTTGGCACTAACAGGTCCCTTGCTTGCGTTTGCAGTCGGCACATTAATAATTGGTGCGGAATACTCCGACATTTCAGAATTTGTTCCATATTGGGCATCAATATTTATGCTGATTACATGTCTCTTTGTCATATTGGGATTTGACAATCAAATGACAGATGAGGAAGCAGAAGCAGAAGCAGAAGCCAATGCTTCGGAAGAGATTAGTAAATCTCGGATTTATATTGCAATTTTATGGATTAGTGCGTTCGTTTTCATATCCTATTTTATAGGATTAATCTTAGGCTCAGCAGTTTATGCGTTCTGCTCAATGTATCTTTTTGGCGACAAAAAACTGTTACCGACATTGTTAATCAGTGTCCTTTTAGGATGCAGTTTGTTTGGAATGTTCGAGTACGTGCTTGAGAAAGAATTGTACATGGGAATTTTTGGTGAAATGTTGCTTGAGGATTATTAGATGACGGATTTTAAATTTGCTGACATGTCAGGAAGGCGCGTGCTACTGACAGGTGCGGGACCAAATATTGGTAGGCAGATTGCGGTCACGCTTGCAAAAGCAGGAGCTGAAGTAGCTCTTAATGATATCAATCCGGATAGCTTAAAAGGTACGGTTGCGGCGGTTGAAGCTGCTGGTGGCAAGGCATATGGAGTCGTGGCGGATGTGTCGGACCCAAAGGCTGTACAAGCGATGCTGGATGAAATTTCAACTAAGTTTGGCCCAGTCGACGGGTTAGTAAATAACGCGGCAATTACGATTCGTCAGGGCGTATTGGATTCCACTTATGAGGACTGGATGCGGGTTTTAAACATCACCTTGACATCGGTTTTCTTGGTTGGACAGGCATTTATGCGTCAGATGATTTCAAATGATGTAAAGAAGGGAAGTATCGTAAATATCGCTTCTACCTCGGCTCATCGTGGACGGCATAATGCGGCGGCATATTGTTCTGCGAAAGCCGGCGTTTTAAATCTAACCCGTTGTATGGCGGTCGAATTTGCACCTTATGGAGTTCGCGTAAATTCTGTGACGCCAACTCGGTCGGGTAATCCCGTAGGTGAATCTACAGGCAGCCGTGAGCCGGTTGGTATTCCACTTGGACGTTTGGGTGAGCCTCAGGATCAAGCCAACGCAGTATTGTTTGCGCTAAGTCATGATGCGGCATTTATTACTGGTATTGATATACCGGTTGATGGTGGCACATTGTGTACCGCGTCAGGACTCAGTGGTGCAAAAAAGCCGGGTTAGCACTAGTTTAAGATAGCCATTTTCAGAATCCAGACATGTGGCGGTGTGATCGAGATTTAGAGAGCTGTACTGGGGTGTGCTTAAATTCCGGAATTTTTCCGTTTGGATCGAGTTGATCTGAAGTAAGTATATTCGCAGCGGCTTCATAAAAAGCAAAAGGCAAGAATACCGTGCCTTTTGCCAATGTTTCGTCTATTCGTGCAGATGCACTTATATCGCCTCTAATCGAAAAGATTGAAACCATATCACCGTTGAGGACGTTAAGATCCTCAGCATCTTTTGGACTCAAAAAAATCTCAGGACATGGTTGTAGGCTGTTGAGAGTGAATGCTCTTCGGGTCATGCTACCGGTGTGCCAGTGCTCGAGCAGCCGTCCGGTGATAAGAGAAAATGGATAAGTATGATTGGTTTTCTCGGTTTGCCCTCGATATTGAGTCGGTAAAATTCTCATTTTCCCTGACTCAGTGGGGAATCTATCGACGAAGACCACTGAGCTACCTTCTTCCGTGGTCTTTGCGCATGGATAGGTAACAGATTTCTCAATCTCCAATCGGGCCCAGGGAATACCTGCAAAAGACTCACCCATCACGTCCCTCAATTCACTGTATATTTCAGACACTCCGTGATACTCGCCTGAGTATGCCCAGTTCAATCCGAGACGATAGGCTAGTTGTTGAATAATCCAGATATCGGCCTTTGCTTCGCCTGGCGGATTGACGGCAGCTTTACCCAATTGCACCACTCGATCTGTATTCGTCACGGTACCTGTTTTCTCGGGCCACGCACTGGCAGGCAGTATGACGTCGGCCAAAAGAGCGGTCTCTGTCATAAAAATCTCTTGTACGACCAAATGGTCCAGGGCGGCTAATGCCGCTCGCGTGTGGTGCAAATTCGGGTCGCTCATGGCTGGATTTTCACCCATGATGTACAAACCACGGATCATAGGTGAGTCGGAATTTGGATTGGAAACCGCTTTCATGATCTCAACGGTGGTGAGCCCCTTTTTAGGGCTTAAAGAAGACGACCAGAAGTGTTCGAACCAGTCTTGGTTGTTCTTGTCTTCTACAGAACGGTAGTTCGGGTACATCATTGGTATCAGGCCGGCATCGCTAGCCCCTTGAACATTATTTTGGCCCCGAAGTGGGTGAAGGCCTTGTCCTCTCTGGCCAAAATTTCCAGTGATGCCGGCTAATGCGATTAACGCTCTAACATTATCTGTACCATGCGTGTGCTGACTAACTCCCATACCCCAGAAGATCATTGCTCTGTCGGCTTTTGCATAGAGCCGTGCAGCGACCCGAATTTGTGTTGGAGAGACTCCGCAAAGTGGAGCCATTAATTCAGGAGAGAAATCTTGAATGTGGGCTTGGAATGCTTCAAAGCCATCCACTCTGTCGTCGATAAAGCATTTATTGACCAAGTCTTCTGTAACAACCACGTAAAGCATTGCGTTGATCAGGGCTATATCGGAACCAGGAGTTATTTGAAGGAATTCGGCAGAGAAGTCACTGATTTCAGTTTTTCTGGGGTCGGCTACAATAAGTTTGGTACCACTTTTTGTGGCGTTTTTAATCCATGTTGCTGCGACTGGGTGATTGACGGTTGGATTACATCCGATCAAAAAAGCGACGTCGGCATACTTTATCTCTTGGACTTGATTGCTGACAGCTCCTGAGCCAATGCATTCGAGAAGGGCGGCTACGCTTGACGCGTGGCAGAGCCGAGTGCAGTGGTCAACATTATTTGTACCGAAACCACTTCGAATAAGTTTTTGGAATAAGTAGGCTTCTTCATTACTGCCCTTGGCTGATCCTAGGCCAGCAAGGCAGTCAGGCTCGTGGTGATCGATAATTGTTTTAAATCCTGTTGCTGCTCTTTCTAGGGCCTCATCCCACGAGACTTCTTGAAATAATTCAGACCAGTCAAAACTGCCTAAGTTCTCAGTATCAAGTAGCGATGGATCTTTTGGGGCCCCAGTTTTTCTTACGAGCGGCTTTGTTAGTCTGCTCGCACTTGAGACGTAGTCGAATCCAAATCGCCCCTTGACGCATAGCCGCCCGTGATTGGCTGGCCCATCGCGCCCATCAACACTAATAATTTGCCCATTATTGACATGAAAGTTTAGCGCGCACCCGACACCGCAGTATGGGCAGATAGACTCAATCGTTTGAGAATCTGCAATGGACTGATTGGCTATCAACGCCTGAGTCGGACAGGCTTGAACGCATTCGCCGCATCCCACGCAAGGGCTGTCTAAAATTGATTGATTTAATCCGAAAATAATTTTTGAGTCGGCGCCACGGCCCGCGACTCCGATAACACCATTTTCCTGCTCTTCTTGGCACGCGCGAACGCATTTGTCGCATTGAATACAAGCCGTTTGGTCAAAAATGAAAGCAGGGTGTGAGTCATCAGGCTTAGGAAGTGAATGAGTCATTTCATCGTATGCTCTGCGAGGTCGTATATTGTATTCGGTAAGCCATTTGGAGAGTTCGTTTGTTGGCGTGGTTTGATCAATGATTTCAGGTGTTAATCCAGACTCCGTGGCAAGTAACTCCAGTACGGTATTTCTGACCGACTGTACGCGTTTGGAATTGGTTACAATCTCGATTCCATCGGCGACCAGTCTGCGGCAACTGGGCACAAGCGTTCTTTCACCATGGACCTCTACTAAGCAGGCTCTGCAATTCCCATCTGGCCGCCAACCTTCTTGATGGCAAAGGGTTGGGATTTCGATACCGGAAGCCTTAGCGACATCCAAGATAGTGTGAGAGGAATCAACGACAAGACGGACTCCATTCAGAACAATTGAGGCTGTGTTTTCAGGGTGGATTTCACTCATCGTTGATTACCTCACTCGGAAAAAAACGGTTGACCGATTCAATGACATTTGGCGCGGCTTGTCCGAGTCCGCAGATGGATGCATCTCGCAATACACTGATCAGGTCGCCTAAGGATTCTTGATCCCATTTCTCAGCATGCATCAGATTTAATGCGCGGCCTGTGCCTATGCGGCAGGGACTACACTGCCCACAACTTTCATCCGCAAAGAAGGCCATCGCGTTTGTTGCAGCATCGCGCGCTTTGTCAATATGACTCATTACCACGATTGCTGCTGAGCCAATAAAGCACCCGTATTGACTCAGTGTGTCAAAGTCGAGAGGAATGTTATTGAGTCGTGCAGGAAGGATTCCGCCCGACGCTCCGCCGGGAAGATACCCGTATAATTCATGCTCTGCTTGCATCCCACCACAGTACTCCTCAATGAGCTCATGCAGAGTAATTCCGGCAGGCGCTAATTTGACGCCAGGACTTTTAATGCGACCACTCATGCTGAAACTTCTTAATCCACTACGATCTCGACGGCCATGACTAGTGAACCAATTGGAGCCGTGCTCGATGATATCCCTTATCCAAAATAATGTTTCAAAGTTATGAACCAATGACGGATGACCGAAAAGGCCGGTTTCTGCTACATAAGGTGGGCGATGACGTGGCTCACCACGTTTACCTTCAATTGATTCGATCAAGGCTGATTCTTCGCCACAAATGTAGGCGCCAGCACCGCGTCGGAGATCAATGAAACCGCGATCGATGATGCCTGCCTCTTCAATTTGTCTAATCGCATCAGATAAAACTTGGCGGCATCCGTGATACTCGTCACGAAGATAAATGAAACAACGAGAGATCCCAACAATGTAGGCGGCAATCAATAAGCCTTCGAGAAATCTATGAGGATCACGCTCTAGATAGGTTCGATCCTTGAAAGTTCCTGGTTCTCCTTCGTCTAGATTTGCGACCAGGTATCGTGGTCCTGTGTGCTTCGAGACGATATCCCATTTTCGTCCTGCTGAGAAACCTGCGCCGCCAAGGCCACGCAGTTTGGAGGCGATCAATTCGTCAATTATTGAGCTTTTGGAGATATCTCCTTTTCGCAATGATTCCAGGAGGTTGAACCCACCATTTCTTTTATAGGCTTTAAGTCCAACCCAGTCTGGATTAATAGTTTCACTGATCTTGATTTGCCCGTTTTGTTGGTGAACGACTTCGGTGAGGCTAAATTGGTGGCGTTTATCAGATGCCGGAGGATGAGATATGTTGTTTTCTGCAATTGAGGAAAGCACCTTCTGGGTAGTCGCGTTGATGATTGGATATTGATGTAAAACCGCAACAGGAGCCTGTTCGCATCGTCCAACGCATGGCGCATCAACGATATTGATGTGTGAGTCAGTTGAGAATTCTTGTGATAACGACTGCGCGAGTTCTCTGCTGCCTGCCATGCAGCAACTGAAACCGTTGCATATACGTAACGTCGTAATTTTTTTGAGGGGGGTATGGTCAACAATTTTGAAGTGGTGGTAAAAGGAGGCAACACCGAACACGTCAGCTTCATTGCGTCCTATTAGTTTTGATAACTGACTCAAATGAGGCTTTGGTAAGCAGCCAAAGTAGTCATTAATTCGATGCAGATACTCGATTAATCGATCTGGAAAATACTGGCTTTCATTGATTAGAGTTTTCGTCTCAATTTTTGAATTTACCTCGAACATACCTACCTAGTTTTGAATTTTGCAGTTTATATATATCTCATACTGGCTGAATAAATAAGTTAAAAAGCAACCGGCGCGGGGTATTTTCAATTAACTTAGAAAGTTTCCCTCATTTGAGCCCGAGCGATTAGAAATTTTTTAATCGACGTTATTTACATACTCGATGGCTGGTTTTCTAATCCATGAAACATTCATTTCCACACCCGCAGCTGAAAACAAATTCATAACAGGGCATCGAAACTCTACATTTTTGGAAAGCTTTAGCAGTCGTTCATCACTCTCATCGGTAAAAATAGTTATTTCTAAGGAGAGTTCTTCAAAGTAAGGCCTTATCCCAGGAACACCTTTCGGACCCCTAACATCAATTTGGGATTCGCAACGAAGATCAACGCCGACATAGTCAAAATTCATGGCAGTAGCTACCCCATGAATGATTACCCCATCACACCCAACCAGGGCCGCAAGAGTCATTTCTAGGGGACTTGGTGCCGTATTCGTGCCTCCAAGTGTATCCGGTTCGTCAGAATAGATAGGCTTAAAGTCCCTGACTTGAATTTTTGTTCTCGTGCCGGAAGCGTTGGTCGCTTTGACATGTCTAACTGCGATCTTTTTGGTATTAGGATCAATGCTTGGTTCAATGATATCAGGATCAATTTGCATGAAAATTTCTCTATATTAATGGGCCAAAAATGCCATCAGGTGCGCCATTTCTCAGGATACTGAAAAGCAAAAAACTTAGGGTGCAGATTACGGTTCCGTAGAGCAATCCCGTATGAATGCGCATTTTTGCGCAAGAAAAAAGCATCCAGGCCACAAAAGGGGGTGTTGCTATGGAAAATCCAACAATAAAGATAGCAAACACGTAGAGACCTAAAGACAAGAGGTATGGCAGTTCTTTGATCGATTGGGGCATTAGATCTTTGTCTCGCTCTCGGCATAAGTAGCCTCTGATCAGGAGAAAGCAGGTGACCGGGATTCCCGGAATAAGCGCTAGCCAGGGAAGGAGGCGAGAATCGGGACTATAAGTTAAACTCTCAAAGAAAGCCCATGTAAATAAAGATAGAACAGTCAGGGAAAGAGCGAGATTAACAGGGCTTCCTAAGCCTTTTTCTCTTTCAACGTCTTGTACTTTTTCTCCTTTTTCAAACCTCGATTTCCAGAGACGGTAGATGAATGGCGCCAGCATGAGCCCGATAATGATCAATACGCCAGGCCTCATAAGCCACGACCACCCATGGATTTGATTGGATAACCAGAAGTATTGTTCCATAGGGTCAGCCAAAACAAATCCCACAAGAGCCGGGGCCCTGGGCCAATCGGCATGCTTCATGGCCCATCCAATAAGTCCCATTAAAAGAAGCATGAACATATCGCCCATTGTGCTTGTCGATTGGTAAGCACCCATCACCATCACGAGTACTAATGGCGCGGCAATTAAGGCAAAAGGGAGTTTGGTTAGTCGCGCTAGTGCCGGAGCGATTAAAAAACAGATGATTGCACCGATCACAGAAGCAAGTGCCACTGACCAAACAATTAAAAACATAAGTTCCGGATTTTGAGTAATCATTCTAGGGCCAGGGTAGTAACCAAAGCTGAATAAGGCGCCTAAAAATATCGCTGCCGCCGGACCACCTGGAACACTAAATAGTAGCGTGGGAATTAAATCGGAAATGATAGTCGCATTATTTGCCCCTTCGGCAGCTGCGACTCCCCGTATGTCTCCTTTCCCAAAGTATTTTGGTTCTTTGCTCGATCTAATCGCGTGACCGTATGCGACCCAAGTCGACGCCGATGCTCCCACCGCGGGCACAAATCCACCAAATACGCCGATTAAGGCGCATCGAAAAATTAGCCAACGATGCTTAAGGAATTCGAGAAAACCATCCTTCCAATGAGTAACAGGTACTTCGCCTCTCGAAATGCCGCCACCAGAGGCTAACATCGATATAACTTCAGCGACGCCGAATAGCCCAAGAGCAACGATCGTTAGAGAGAGACCGTCTAATAAATACACTTGGTCGAATGTAAATCTGAAGTCTGCGTCTGCAGAAGCTGGCCCTACTGAGCCTAAAAATATACCTAAAAACGCAGCGGCCAAACCCCTAGATAAATTTTTCCCTAGCATAGAGCTGGCGAAAAATAGGCCCACTATTGCGAACATAAAAAGCTCAGGTGTGCCTAGTGCCAGCACTATTGGCCCAGCTACGGGAATTGCAAAAAGTAGAATTAATGCGCCTAGAAGGCCTCCAACCATACTGGCCAAAAAGCCCACGCCAAGTGCGGTTGCCGCCTTCCCTTGCTTTGCTAAGGCGTGACCTTCAATTGCGGTTGGTGCTGATGCCGGGGAGCCGGGTGCACCTATTAATACGGACGTAATGGTATCTGCAGTGTAGACAACTGAGATTGCACCGAGAAGCATTGCTAGGCCAGTGTAATCATCTAGAAAGTAGATGAACGGCAGTAAGATGGAAACTGCTGCAACTCCGCCAAGACCGGGGAGCATGCCAAAAATCATTCCAACAGCCATGCCAACAAACAAGGCAGCAAGCCGAATGGGGTCAAGAAGCGCCTCAATGGCGGGGAGGGCGTGTTCTAGCACAGAATCTCCAAATTATTTGTTGATCTCAGCGCGCCAAAGCGGCTTGCTAAGATCAACATATTAAGAGTCTAAAACTTTACGCCGAACTTGGTCGATAAAAGTTCACGGAGGTATTTTTTAACTTCAGGAGAAGCGCTTAATGCTGATTTAACAGCTTTTTCTGTCGCTGGTCCTGCAGATAATCTAGCTCCATTCGTCACTTTTTTACTCTCTTTTTGGAACTCGGGGTCGGCGTTTATCGCGGCGGCCGCTTTTGCAAAAGCATCCAAGACGTCTTGTGGTGTATCAGGATGCATGTAGGCGGTCAGCCCGTAAGCATACGTGACCGAAGCAATTGCCTCGAATGCGTCCCATTCAATACCTGATGGATCCTTACCATAAAGATTTTTGTAAACTTCATAAACGGACGGGAGGTCAGGTGCTATCGGATCACGCTTTCTGAGATTTCCGTTCGCATCTACTGCACCGCCAGTCCATAAAGGAACAGCTTTGCCCTCAGCAACAGAAGGGACCACCTGAGTTAGGTACACAGGCGTGAACTGGTAGTCCAAGTTTGTTTCACCTTGCGCGAACGCCAAGCGAGCCGGTCCACGACCTTTGAATCCGAGCACTGATTTCACGTCTAGACCAAGCACCTCAAATGAAAGAAGCCCAGGTAAGTCGGAGGCAGAAGCAGAGATGCCACCATAAACTAATGGTTGCTTGGATTTCTTGATATCCGATGCAGATTTAATTCCTGTGTCTGGAGATGTGTAAGCGACTGCGCTAAATGGATGGCTGTATGCGACTCGGTAATCCGCCAAGCGATATGCAACGCCCTTCTTTCCTAAAACAAATGGGTTTGCCGTAGACGAGGTTGTAAACAGAATGGTTGTTCCATCTGATTTGGCGTTTTTCTCAAACCAGTTGGCTCCTAAAATAGAACCGCCGCCTGGCCTATCAACAACGTTGATGTCTGGATTGCCTGGCAAGTGTTTTTCTAAGTAGGGTTCGAGAAATTTTGCGGATACAAAGGTGGCTCCGCCAGGGCTGAATGGCACTACGATCTCAATCGTTTTACCTTTGAAGTGACCTCCTGCAGACACTTCTAAGGCAAATATCGCCGTACTGAGAATCGCCATTTTTTTTAGACTACAACTGAACATAGCATTAATCCTTTTTCTTATTTTTTTAGCGGCAGTCAAATCTCTTTGATCGCCAAAAGTAGGCCACTTATATTCAGCCAACTGTATTAGTCAGCGTGCCGCAGCCAGTAATAGACACACTAACTGTGTCGCCTTTCCCCAAATATTTAGGGGGATTGAACCCGATCCCAACGCCGACAGATGTTCCCGTAGCAATTATATCGCCTGGGAGTAATGTCATCGTGCGGGACAAGGTTTCAATTAGAGTCGGGATGTCAAAAATGAGATCCGACACGCTAGCTTCTTGACGAATCTCTCCATTCACGACCGTCCGCAGTTTTAAATCACCAACATTTTCTACCTCATCTGCGGTCAAAATCCATGGGCCCATCGGACAAAAGGTATTTAGGCTTTTGCCAATCAGCCACTGATTGTGTTTCTTCTGAAGCTCTCTGGATGTTACATCGTTAATATTTACGTAACCAAATACGCAATTCATAGCCTCACTCTTTGTGACTCGAAAGGACTCTTTTCCAATAATTACACCCAGTTCGCCCTCATAGTCGACGCTTTCTGTTGGATCTAGCGACCCTAGGATCACGTCGTCTGGTCCGCACACGGAGGTTGTTGCTTTTGAGAAAATAATTGGATGTGGTGGCACATCTTCTTTGCTTGAGTCATAGCCACTGCCATGAAATTCAAGAGCATGGGCATAGTAATTCTTGCCTACACAAAAGATATTACGTATCGGTTTTGGTATTGGAGCGATTAATTGAACATCAGTAAGGGCGATTTCCGAACGCGCATTACTGGCATTTAGCCAATCTTGCGCAACGCCAGACTTTATTAAATTTAGAACGGATTGGTCTGATTCATGGCCCGATGCACAGACAACGATTTGATCGTTTTCCGTTAGGTATCCCGCTCCTAGATTGCCAGATTTCTCCTCTTTAAATGTGACAATCCTCATGAACCATAAATTCCTTTTTCAACTTTATAAAATTTTTAACACAGAAACCGAAGGCTTACTTATGCAAGTTGAGGACGTGATATGTTGCTTTCGCATAATAAGAGACTGGAAATTCAATCTATCGTTAATCTAAATATATTCAGACGTAAATTTTTATTATCTTCAAATTGTGTTACCTGTTGGGAAATCATAAAGACGGTGATGATAAGAAGCAGTTTCAAAAGAAAAACAATATAGGACTTAGGAGTGGTCAAATGTTTATAGCTAGTTACGAGACCGGCCATGGCGTGGTGTCACCTATTGTTATTGAAGATGCCTCTTATTTTTTGATCAACGAAATTCCTGGTCTTGAAGGGATTGTGTCCGTCAAGGCTGTAATTAAAAGTTGGCCAGAAGTGGAGGGGAGGATTAAGTCAGCGTTTAATGCTAACCCCGAAATAGTTAGGAATGAGTTGGATCGAACAAGGTTACAAGCTCCACTTTATCCCTCCACTATACTCTGTTCGGGAAGTAACTATAGGGCCCATAATGCCGAAAAGAAGGGCTCGCCAATTAGCGGTAGCGAACCGGAATTTTTTATCAAAACTGCTGATTCTGTGATTGGGACTGAGTCCTCAATTATTTATGACCCGCTACTGAGTAGCAAGTTGGACTGTGAGACAGAACTAGCGATTGTGATCGGAAAAAGTGGCCGCCACATACCCGTCGAAAAGGCGTTGGATTATGTTTTCGGTTATACGATAGCAAACGATGTGACGGCTCGAGATCGGCAAGTTAGAACTAATAATGACGGCTTTACATGGTATGAATTAGGACGCGGTAAAGCATTCGATACTTCATTGCCATTGGGGCCCTGGATTGCATTGTCTGACGCCATACCTGATCCGCAGAATTTAATTCTTTCTACTCATATTAATAGCGAGCTACGGCAGCGCACTTCTACGAGTCAAATGATCTGGAATTGTGCGGAGCTCATTCATTTCTTTTCGATAAATTTTACGCTTAAACCGGGAATGGTGATATTGACAGGAACGCCGGCTGGAACGGCATGGTCGACGGATGTGAGTCTCGGCGGGAATTGGGTGTCAGACGACCCTGAGATCATTCCTGCGACCAGATATTGCTTGCCTGGAGATGTTATTGAGTCATCGATTGAGGGCATCGGAGTATTGAGGAATTCGGTGGTATCTTGATGGGTATGAGGTCAAGCCGCCATGGGTATTCGTGCTCTGGATCTTCAATGAAGAGTTGCAAATACTCCGGTGGATGTTCTCACGCTGCGGCGGATCAATGCTTCGCTGAATTGCGCTTGGCTTGCAGAGTAATTTTGATCAACCCTTCAGTTCGCGAAGAACATCGTCAGTCACGATTGTTCGCAATTGCGGAGTAATGGACGGGTCGATACCAAACCACATGCGCCAGGCGGGCCTCACTTGATGGAGCAACATTCCGAGTCCACCGATAGTTCTGTGGCCAAGTGCTTTCGCGTCCTGAATTAACGGGCTTTCAAGTGGAGTATAAATAATATCAGCGATAATTGCTTTGAAGTCCACGTGTTGTAGCTGGAGATCGAGTGGTGGCTGTCCCACCATGCCTTGATTAGTTGTATTAACGACCAGAGCACTCCCCGCGAGTGCTTCATGACGATCGGCCCAATCAATCACTACGACTTTTTCGGGGAAAAGCAGGGCAATGTCAGCGGCATTTTGTTTGGTCCGGTTGATCAGCTTTATTGTTTTAAATCCCTCAGTGGCAAGTGCATAAACGACCGCTCGACATCCGCCCCCGCCGCCAATGACAGTGGCCGTATCGCCTTGTTCCTTCCACTTTGGATAGGCTTCGTAAAGATTTTCTTTGAATCCGATCCAGTCATTATTCGTGCCGAATAATGAGCCATCTTCGCGAACAACCACGCAACTGATCGCACCAATTGATTTGGCAATAGGATCAATTTCATCAACGATATCAATAGCTTCTTGTTTGAGCGGGATCGTTAGATTAACTCCGACGAAGCCAAGTGGCTTCAGCGCTCTGAGGGCTGGCTCTAAGTGCCCGGGCTTTACTTCGATGGGTATATAGCAACCCACGAGACCATTTTCTTGGAACATTGTATTGTGCATTAACGGGCTTCTTGAGTGGGTAATTGGATGACCCATTACTCCCGCAAGACTAAGACTTGATTCTTGGGTTAGACGCATGTGTTGCCTCATCGACTGCCGTTAAAGCGATACTTTAGGTAATTTAGCTTTAAAGTGATTCCACGTTCTTTTGAATAAATCTGCATTCCAGAGTTTTTCGCGACATTTTTGCATTTCTATTTCTGTGAACCCATAAGGCTTCCCGATTTGCATCGCCATGTATTGTCGGTAGCTATTCTCTTCGAGATAGTTTGCCAAGACGAATGCGTCTTGTATTGAATCACCAACGGTCACTGAGCCGTGCGCTTTCATTAATGCAGCTTTGCTGTCACCCAAGGTGTCAGCCAGGCGCTTCGCCATTTCTGGGTTATTAATTGAATTGGGTGAGTCGAGTAATGGCAGGGGATAGACCAGAGTACCTTGCGCGAAAACGGGCTGGTAGGTGTTTCCAGTCATTGTCAAAAAAGTTGACCACTTGGGATGTGCATGCACGATTGCTTTTACGTCAGGCCTGGCACGATAGATTCCCACGTGCAGGTGAAACTCAAGGGGCGGTTTGCCGATACCGGTCAGTACATTTCCATCGAAGTCGATCTCGCAGATATCTGCTGTTGTTAGGCAACTTCTTTGGCAAGACCCAATATTGATTAGAAAGCGATTGTCATCTAGCTTGATACTTGCATGACCGTTGTAATCAATAATATCTGACGCTTCTAACATTCGGATGCAGTCGACTAAGTCTTGTTTTAAAGATTCCATGATTTCTACCAATTTGTTTGAGCTCTAATTTGTGTACGCCAAAGATTCCATGCACGCATTCCAGCGGTCCGATTAATTTTGTCAGCTAAAATACCTTCTTGTGTTTCAAGTGCTTCGATCTCTCCGTCCGGTGAAATGCTGATTGCCGAAAGCTGTATTCGAGCGTTGACTTCAGTATAAACCGCACGAAAGACTGCCGTTGCTAGTGAATCACCGCAAGCAACCGAGCCGTGGGCACGCATCAATGCTACATGCTTATCTTCCAGCGTTTCAGCTAATGCTAACCCTTTCGCGCAGTCGCAGATGAGCATATCGGTTGTTCCAAAGGCTTTTCTTATATCAAAAACAGGAACTCCTGCAGCAAGAAAAGCGGCGTTATGAAACATTGCTCGCATGTTATTTTTAACCAATCCGAATGGAATAACTGATGGTGAGTGTGAATGTACGACCGCGTTAACGTCATCTCTTAGCTTATAAATTTCGCCATGAATGAAGCGTTCTAGAAACGAGCCCCGACCGAGATCTTCACACGGCTCACTGTCGAGTGTGTATTCGATGATATCTCCTGGCCTGACGAGCGCGGGGGCCAGTGATTTAGCCATTAGAAAGCGGTCTGGTGCGTTGGGGTGTCGCATTGAGACATGACCAAACCCGTCGACAACCCCGCGCTCAGCAAGAATTCGACTTGCTGCAGCAAGATCTGCAGTGATATTTGCATCCACTGATCCTGCTGATGGAGGATGTTTACGACTCATATCAAATACCTTTTTTTAAATAATCACTTTTGTAGAAACGCTTGATGGGAAGATTTCCTCAGGCGTAAACACACGATGAGCGATGCCTTGTTGATATGAATATTTTGCCATTTGTTCCCAAGTGGCACGGTTTGCCTCGACTCCATAAGGGAATGGGTCGCCACTCATCAAGTCTCGCATGTTTCGAGCGTAGGTCGCGAGCCAGGGAAGTGGGTATCTGGAAATTGCAGGGTCTAGTAGTCTGGATACACTGCGTTCTTTAGATTCTAAAAACGCGTTATACAGATTTCGTGCAACCCACGGATGGGCATCATGTACCGCTCGTTTCATTGCAATAATATGCATGATTGGCCAGATGCCAGTTTCCTTAAAATAAACTTCTTCGCGTTCGATATAGTCGGGGAATAACCTAACGATGTCAGGGTGACCATCAAGGAAGCAGGTTGGCGGCCTCGCGATGATGGCGCAGTCAATTTCACCACTGGCAAGCAATTCACTTAATGATTTGTCATTAATTCGCTCAAGATTCACGCCGTCGGGCAAGTTTATTTCAACTTTTTCTTCTCGGCCCGGAGCATTGGCTCCTGCCTGTACCCAATGAATATCGCTAAGATCGATGCCCTTGTCGTTTTGCATCCAGCCCCTCATCCAGACAGCTGCTGAATGAGCCCACTCAGGGGAGCCGACCTTCTTTCCTTTAAGATCTTCGACAGTCTTGATCCCGCTATTCTTATTTACGTAAAAAGAACTGAATCTGAACAGCCTTGAGCAGACGATGGGTAACCCGATTATATCGGGATCTTTTCGAGTTATTTGTGCCGTGAACTTAGCAAAAGACAGCTCGGAAATATCGAACTCGCGATCGGCCGTGAATCGGGCAAAACACTCGTGGTGTGTGAAAATAAACCAATTGAGATCGATGCCCTCAGCAGAGACATTATTAATCCGTAGATCTCTGAAATGATCATAATCGTTGGTGGCAATGGAAAGGTTTAGACGGCTCACGTACTTGTTCTTCTTTTAGCTTAAAATGTAACCATAACGGTCAATGATCTGAGTATCCAGAATGAAAGACTGTATTTCAAAACTATTTTAAGTGGACCCCGCTCGCGAAATGAGTCGATCGATGCTTGAGATTTTTTAGCGTCTTAGAAAATTTTGAAGGAGTTGAAAAGATCATGCGCGTCATAACGATTAAATCTCGCGCTGATTTTGGTTTGCTGAATCTGTTTGTGCGATAGTAGGATGCTTTTTAGGAGATTTTCAAAATGATAAAAATATCGAAAATAACAGCAATTCTGGCATTGACTCTGTTCTCTACTGCAGCCTCGTCAGCTCAGTACGTGATAGGCACTTCGGGACAGGGCACCGCAACCTATGGTATCGGATCTGCAATGGCGAGCGTTTTAGCAAAAGACGCCGGCGATCAGTTCGTAGTTCAACCACATGGTGGCACGGGTAAAATCGTACCACTCGTAAACACAGGAAAGGTCGATTATAGCCTGGCCAATATTCTTGAGGTCGCCAATGCCGTTAAAGGTCGTGGCCCATTCAAAGGAAGAGTTAGCGAAAACTTGAGAGTTGTTGCCGTGGTCTATCCGTTTGAGGTTGGGTTTTTTGTTAAATCCGACTCAGATATAAAAACAGTCGCGGACCTTAAGGGAAGGAAAGTGTCTACTGAATACAGTGGACAGAAAATAATTGGGATCTTATCTCGTGCGGTACTGGCAAATGCAGGTCTTAGCGTAGCTGATGTTGATGGTGTTCCGGTAACAAACATCATTGGAAATGCTGATGATTTTTCTGCGGGAAAAACTGAAGCTGGTTTCTTTGCTGTTGGTGCTGGAAAAATGAATCAAGTCGCTGCTGCTGTGGGAGGAATACGTTTCTTGCCCGTCATTAATAATGACGAAGCTGCCAAGCGCATGCAGAAGGTAGTACCACCTTCTTACGTAACTGTAACGAAGCCGCGCAAAGGATTAACCGGAGTAGAGGTTGATACCCCACTTATGGCTTATGATTATCTGTTATATGCCGGTAGTCATGTGCCTGATTCTGCCGTTGCGAAATTAGTCGCAGCAATGGCAAAAAATCGTAAGGCGATGTCTGAAGCATATGGACCATTGACTAAATTTGATCCAGCCAATATGGCAAAAGATATCGGGTTGCCCTTTCATCCAGGGGCAGAGAGTTATTACAAGGCTCAGGGCTTGTGGAAGCGTTGAGTTGTAGTTGACTGGGTCCGGCAGGTCTTGCATTGCCTAATGGGCCCTGCCGGTAACTCAACCAATATACCGTTACGATAATTTCGAGCACGAGGTTTCCATGAGTCGGCTAAATGACGTGATTGCATGCGTTATAGCTATTTCTATCGTTGTTTGGACGGCTGATTTACCAAGAGCCATTCTGGGCGCGACACTGATGGCGCAGGAATTTGCATTGTGGATTCTGGGTCTTTGTCTCTTACTCACGTTTCTGTCTAGGGATTATTCTGGGTGCAAACGTGATATGACTTTGTTATCACAAGCCCCGGGCTGGGCTGCATTTGGTCTCTGTGTTTATATGGCGATTCGTTATCGCGTGATGGCTGAAGAACTGTATTACCATTTAAATGAAGCGGCTGTGATTGGAATTTTTTTGATTCCTCTGGTCTTGGAGGCGCTCAGGCGGTTGGTTGGCTACGCCTTAGTTGTGATCGTGCTTCTGTTTTTGGCCTACGGAATTTTTGGAGTTTATTTACCCGAGCCGGTGACCGCAAGACCTTGGGCTGTACTTGATTTAGCGGCACACCTAAGTTGGGATACCACTGCGATGGTGGGTCTTCCTTTAAAGATCGGAACCACTGTTGTTCTCCCATTTATCTTGTTTGGGGTGGTATTAGCGAAATCGGGCGGTGGTGATTTTTTCTCCGACCTCGCTGTTGCGACTATGGGCGGGCTTCGGGGTGGCAGTTCAAAAATCGCAATCGTTGCTTCTGCATTGTTTGGAACGATTTCGGGAAGTGCTGTATCGAATGTTGCATCGACCGGTGTGATATCCATTCCATTAATGAAGCGCTCAGGCCTTTCTGGAAAATTGGCCGCGGCAACAGAGTGTGTCGCATCGACTGGTGGGCAACTGATGCCGCCAGTGATGGGCGCAGCTGCTTTTTTAATGGCTGAAATTTCTCAGATTCCATATCAAGAAATCGCGTTGGCCGCCTTATTGCCCGCGGTTTTCTTTTTTGCAGCAGTATTCCTTCAATCAGATGCTGATTCCGTTAAATTAGGCATTAAAGCAATTCCGGCATCTGATCGAAAAAAAGCATCGTCTGTTTTGAATGAGGGTTGGCATTTCATTCCACCATTCGCGGTGCTTATTTTTGCTTTATTTGAACTTAACTGGACACCCGAGTTATCTGCACTTTCAGCGGCCGCGACGACTGTGTGTCTTTCCTCGTTCCGTAGTTATGCGGGAACACGTTTGTCGCTTGGAATACTGGTCAATTCATTCATCGATACAGGCAAGCAATCGATCGATATTATTGTGATCGTTGCAGCCGCAGGATTCGTCATCGGGGTCCTAAATGCTACTGGCTTAGTCTTCAATATGGCGCTGATTGTTATTGATCTTGCGGGTGAGAGTTTACTGATTCTGTTATTAGTGACCGCGCTTGTCAGTATTGTTTTGGGAATGGGAATGCCGACGGTCGCGGTATATGTGCTATTAGCGACTTTGGTTGTTCCTGCACTTGTCAAAGCCGGAGTAACACCAATTGCGGCGCATTTTTTTGTACTGTATTTCGGTATGATGTCGATGATCACGCCTCCTATTGCGATTGCTGCTTTTGCTGCTGCATCACTTGCCGGGGAGAAACCTCTACAGGTCGCATTTTGTGGGATGCGCTATGCTTGGCTCGCCTATATAATTCCATTCATTTTTGTACTACGTCCAGAATTCTTGCTGGGTACTTCAAGTGATTTTTGGAGTGAATTTGAAGTCATGGCCAGCACAATTCTCGTTTTATTATTAATGGGTAGTGCGCTGTCTGGTTTCTCAATTCGACTTCTGACATTGCATGAGCGTGTGCTGGCCGGTTGTATTGGGGCAGGAGTATTTTTCTCTCTGGTGACAAACCATTTTCAAATTTACGCTCTGCTCGCGGGTAGTTTGACAACGCTATGGTTATGGTTGGAATTGATTAAAAATGGAGTTCTAAAGCGCGATTAACGCGCGTAGCATTTCTAATGCATATTATTAAAAAGGTATTAAGCCGACTGTTATTGATCCCAGCGATCGAAGAAAGATCCCTTCGCCATGGGATCAAGGTGTACCGTCAATGCAGGGCTAAGCCTAATCGGTTTTGTGGGTCCTCCACCTCTCGTTTGCTTATTCAGAACGCTCAATCGAACCAATTCCGGCAATCTGGCTTGAGCATCGCTGGTAATAAAGTAGCGAACCAATTGGCTGCCTAAGTCAGGATTATCTGATGATTTCGGGACAAAAGCGGTGCGAGGAATAGCTAATTGGTAATCTTCAAATCTGAGAATTTTCAGATGAGGCGATTCGTTAAGCTTCGGCAAGATATAAGATTCGATTACGTTGTAAGCAATTGCTGCCTCGCCGGATACAACCGCATCAATCATCTCGCCAGAACAACAGCTCGGCTTAAACTCTTTGGTTTGGAATCGCCGGATCAGGCTCCAGAATGCATTGTCTTGCAGTTCATCTTGACGGCTTAAAAGGTAACCAACACCAGAAACTTTTGGGTCGTACATCATAATCCGCAGATTTGCACTTGATTGCTCAATAGATCGAATGAGCTCTCGTCGAGTCTTGATCTTATTAAATTCAGGGTTTGTCTTCTCATTATAAATGGAAACGATTGGTTCAACGGAAATTTGCACTAATTCTTCACGCCAGTGCGTCGCTAATAAGCCATTTAAATCAATTCGCGTAGCGAATCCATCATTAACTGCCTTAATTTGCAGATCAATTGCTGAGGACATGACAAGATCAATTTTTGGGTGCAAACCCTCTTTGGTGGCGCGATCTATTTCACGGCTAGATGCCTGTAAGTAGGCAACATTGTAACGTGGATTAATTTCGGAAAAACGAGAAAAAACAGGCTTTACGCGCTCAAAATCATTTGTTCCCAGTACTGTAATCTGGGACTGACCATTTCCCACTTGAAAGGTACCTTCTAGTTCTAGAGCTCTCGTGCTAAACGCGCAAAAAATTAAGATAATCGAAAGCACAAACCGCATCTCGCACCCCCTTCAGGTTGATTGGAAAGTATCAGATCTGCACTGTGATAATGTGCAACACGTTTAACAATAGATAAGCCAAGGCCGGTACTTGCTCTATTCTCTGTTTTACCGAGCGAGGCCTCGATGCTTAAATGTGGCTCAGTTGTAAATCCGGTTCCGTGGTCAGAAACAATTAATGACACGGTTTCCTCGCCCTGGAATACACTAATCGTTACTTCAGACAAGATGGGGCTGTGCCGAATAGCATTATCGACAAGGCATACCAGTGCTTCTCGCAAAGCAACTTTATCGCCGACTATGTTTATTGAATGGGAGGGTGCGTCAACGGATAATTCAATCTCTTTTGACTCAGCGATGGGGTCGAACGCCCTGATAACACTTTCAGCTAGCTGCGTAAGATTAACGTTTTCCCGGATCTTGAGCATTTCTCGGTATGCCAGGCTTGCTCTGGTTAATAACTGAGTCACAATTTTGCTTGCATAGCGTGCACGGACGATTAGCTTATGTACCTTCTCTTTCTGGTGATCAGCAACTTCACGCTCAAGAATTTCTGCGGCTGTTAACATTGCGGCAATAGGCGTTTTGATCTGATGAGTAGCTTCGGCAATGAAAGCTCGGTTTTGCCGCAGTAATTCTTGATGTTGACCAAGAGTTTCATTCAGCGTTGTAACCAAGCGGGTTATTTCTGTTGGCGTGTTTCGAGAGATTGGGGAGAAGTCGTCCGCAGCACGCTGAGCTAAATCTTTTTCTACGGCAGCAAATGGCTTAAGTGAGTGTCTAAGACTCAGCTCAGCCCACAAGGCAAGAATACAAAAAGCGGCGAATACGGTAACGGCAATCCAATTTGCGATCGTAGATGCGAATTCGAAATAACTTCCCGAAGTTTGTCCGATTATGACCCAGATTTTTTCGCCTGAGCCGAATTTTATAGGCTTGGATGCATATACAAATCTAGTTTCTTCACCACGATATAAAGCCGTACGAAATGATACTTTTGAAGCATTTTCGGCGGATTTAGGTAAGTCGTCGTAGCCTGCCAAAAACTTGTCATTCAGCGCGACCTGATAAAACAGGCGCTCTGGTGCTGAATAAGCCAGTACTTCAAATGCACTATAAGGCAAATCAAATACCAGCCCATTCGGTGCATTTACCATGCTGTCGAGGATCACAAAGGCCACCGCGTTGAGATCGTTATCCTGGCCTCGTTCGAGCGCTTTTTTGGCGATTGTTCCAGTCACTAAATAAACGGCGCCGCATACAATAATTAGCATGACGAGCCATAAACTAAATAATCGGCGGCGGATACTCCAATTACTCGTCATTATTGCTCCAAACGAGCTGATACCCATGCCCACGAACGGCCTTGATGCGAATTTGATATGGCTCTAATCGTTTTCGTAAGCGACTCACATGCACTTCAACCGCATTTTCGGAAGCCTCTTGATCTAATCCATACATGCGATTAAAGAGGCGGGATTTTTCCATTAAATGCGAAGGGGCTTCAATTAATGCCTCGACTAATTTCATTTCTTGCGCCCTCAGTATTATTTGGTTTTTTCCGGACCAAAGTGTTCTATGGAGGGGGTCGTATTCTAATGGCCCTATTGACCGAGAATTTATTGTCTTTGGCAAGTATCGCCTGTGAACAGCACGCAATCTGGCATCAAATTCTTTGAGAGAAAAAGGTTTCGTCAAGTAATCATCAGCTCCAATATCCAGTAGATGAACTTTGTCGTCGATTTCCGACCGCGCTGTGAGTACTAAAACACCAACTGCCAACTCAGTGCCTCTGACCTGTTTGAGTAAGGACGTGCCTTCTCCATCGGGTAATTCGATATCGAGAATAATGAGATCGTAATATTGCTTATTAAGCCGCCAGAAATGAGTGGCTTGATTAAGTGTGGAAGCATAATCAATTGTATGGCCGCCAGAAATCAAATGCTTGCATAGTGCCTCAGCAAAATCTTGAGTGTCTTCGACTAAAAGTAATCGCATGTCAGGTTGCTGTCAGCTTCTTATGGTTATGTGAGTGCGGACAATTATGTGTCTGAAAGAACAATAACAGGAGAATACTCATGAAACGTTTATTTTTGAAGGCGGTTACTTTGGCTGGGCTTGCGGGCCTTGCTGCTGTGGCACCTGCAACTTACGCTGGAGGACACCAGCAGTTAGACAGTATCCATTTTATAGTTCCAGGCGGGGCTGGCGGTGGTTGGGACGGAACAGCGCGTGGTACTGGCGAAGTCTTGACTCGTTCAGGTCTGATCGGTAAAGCATCATATGAGAATATGTCGGGTGGCGGCGGCGGAAAAGCCATTGGCTATTTGATTGAAAATGCCAAATCAAGTACTGGAACACTGATGGTGAATTCGACTCCGATCGTCATTCGGTCTTTGACCAAAGTCTTTCCGCAAAGTTTTCGTGATCTAACCCCAATTGCTGGGACGATTGGTGATTATGCGGCTCTTGTGGTGAAAGCAGATAGCAATATTAAATCATTTAAAGATCTCGTAAAAATCTACGAAAAGAATCCCAATGATTTGGCAATTGCCGGTGGTTCGGTTGCCGGTGGCATGGACCACTTGGTGGCTGCGCTTGCAATGAAATCAGCTGGTGCGGATCCACTTCAAGTAAAGTATCTTCCTTTTGATGCGGGTGGAAAAGCGATGGCGTCATTGCTCTCTGGTGAGGCTGACGCGCTCTCTACCGGTTTGTCTGAGGCTGTTGGCTTAGCTAGTCAAGGCGAAATCCGCATTCTGGTAACGACGGCACCCAAAGCGATTGACGGCATTCCATCGCTAAAAAGCGAAGGCTATGATGCGGAATTTGTTAATTGGCGTGGATTTTTTGCGGCACCAGGAATTTCGGAAAGTCAGCGTAAAAAGTACACGAAAGTACTTGGTGATATGTACAACACTCCTGAATGGGAAGAAGTTCGGGCCCGCAACAAGTGGGTCAATATTTATAACCCAGGCAATGATTTCGTGAAATTCCTTGAGAAGCAGGAATTAGAAATTGGTAGTCTGATGAAAGAGCTTGGATTCCTATAATCTATGATTCGTCTCGATCGTTGCATTGCAATCGCATTGTTCGCTTTCTCGATCGGGTACGGGTATCTGGCTTGGATACATCCGATATTACCGTTTGAGGTCCGGATGCCGTTCAAGCCGAATACGATGCCTCTCGGTCTAGCTGGGTTGGGAATTCTACTCTCCGGACTTCTTATTATCTCATCTCACAACGACGACTTCGTGAAAGATGCTGAGGGCTGGAGAGGATTTGCCTGGAAGCAGGCAATTCTTCTTGTCGTGTTTATGGTGCTCTATGCTCTTTTTCTAAGAATGTCTGGATTTATCCTTGCGACCACATTGTTTTTGGTTGCAGGCTCAAGACTTCTTGGTGAAAAAAATTACGTGCGATCCAGTTTTATAGGCCTATTTGCAAGCGTTTTGATATGGTATCTGGTAGATCCCATTCTTGGGATCTACCTTGCTCCGTTACCGAGCATGGGAGGGCAATGATGCTGGAAGGAATGCTAGCTGGTTTGGGAGCTGTCCTGACGCCATTTAATTTATTAATGGTGCTCGTTGGTTGTTTCTTAGGAACATTTATCGGCATGCTGCCTGGGCTTGGTCCGATGTCGATCATTGCAATTATGATCCCTGTTGCAATTCAATTAGGTGATCCCGCTTCTGCTCTGATTTTACTTTCAGGTGTTTATTATGGTGCGATTTTTGGAGGATCTACTTCTTCAATTCTAATCAATGCACCGGGCGTTGCTGGGACTGTGGCGTCTTCCTTTGATGGTTATCCAATGGCCCGAGCTGGGCAGGCTGGTAAAGCACTGACTATCGCTGCAATTAGCTCATTTGCTGGCGGGACTGTCGGTGTCATCCTTCTCATGATTTTCGCGCCGGTGCTGTCTAGTGTAGCCAAGCTCTTTTGGTCTGCTGAATACTTTGCGCTGATGGTGCTCGGTTTAACTGCTGTTGCTGCATTTGCAGGTCGTGGGAAAGTGATTAAAGCCATGGCAATGACTGTATTTGGGGTCATGCTTGCTACGGTTGGTGAATCTGCATTACATAATGCCGCCCGATTCACGATGGGCATTATGGATCTTCAAAGTGGCATCTACTTTGTGACGCTTGTAATGGGTCTATTCGCGTTGCCTGAGGCTTTATTCCTGGTGCTGGATAAGGGCCGCAGTGAATCGATAGAGAATAGCGGTAAAATCGAGAATTTAAGGATTTCTAAAGAAGAGGCGATAGAAATAGCACCGGTTATTGGACGGCAATCAGTTCTTGGCTTTTTGATTGGCGTGCTCCCTGGAGCTGGTGCCACGATGGCATCATTTCTTGGATATGCCATCGAACGAAACTTGGCGCCGCCAGGAGAGCGAGAAAAATTTGGCAAAGGATCAATTCGGGGTCTCGCGGCTCCTGAGACGGCTAACAATGCTGCGTGTACAGGATCATTTGTTCCAATGCTCACTCTCGGTATCCCGGGTTCGGGAACCACCGCTATTTTACTTGGTGCGCTGATAGCACTCAGTGTCACACCGGGTCCGCGCTTGATGGAGGATCAGCCTGAAATTTTTTGGGCGGTGATCATGTCCATGTATATTGGCAATATCGTGCTATTAATTCTAAATTTACCGCTCATTCCGTATATTGCCAAATTACTGACTGTGCCTCGGCATTATTTAATTCCATTTGTCGTATTCTTTTCCTTGGTTGGAGCATATATAGGGCAAAACAACGGAACAGAATTGTTGATAATGATCGGCCTTGGATGTATGGCGACACTGCTCCGTTTTGGTGGGTATCCCCTTCCTCCATTAATTATTGGTTTTATTCTCGGTGGGATGCTCGAAGATAATCTGGGCCGTGCAATGCGTAAATCGGGTGGGCTTGAATTTATGTGGGATCGTCCAATGACGTTATGTATTTTAATGCTGGCCGTTGGTCTTTTAATTTATCCGATCATTAAAGATAAACGTCAGCCATCCCGTGAACGATAAACCACTCAGTGGATTTAGAATTATTGATGTCACAAATGTGTTGTCAGGACCATTTTGCTCCTACCAGCTCGGTTTGTTAGGTGCAGACATAATCAAAGTCGAATCCCCTGATGGGGATTTAGCTCGACAGCTTGGAGCGAATCCAGATTGGAATGCGGATAAGCTGGGGACCTCTTTTTTAGCTCAGAATGCAGGTAAAAAATCTATTTCCATTGATCTAAAGTCGTCGCGTGGCAAGGCTGTATTTCAACGTCTTGTATCCACGGCCGACGCCGTTGTAGAAAACTTTAGGCCTGGCGTTATGGATCGGCTTGGCCTGGGTTTTGATAAGTGCCAAGAATGGAGTGACCCGATTGTTTACTGTGCAATTTCAGGCTTTGGACAGCATGGACCTATGTCCGGTCAACCTGCTTATGATCAAATAATTCAGGGGATGTCGGGAGTTATGGATATAACAGGTGATCCTGCGTCACCCCCGTACCGCGTTGGCTACCCAATTGCAGATACAATTGGTGGTTTAACTGCTGCGTTAGCAATCTCTTCTGCACTCCATCAAAAAAAATCACAAATGATCGACGTTTCAATGCTGGAAAGCGTGTTGACAACGATGGGTTGGGTTGTGTCCAACTGGCTCATGGCCGCTGCCAACCCCCAGCGTATCGGAAATGAGAACATGACCTCCGCGCCGTCAGGAACGTTTCGGACGCAAGACGGGCTTATTAATATTGCGGCAAATCAGGAAAAGCAATGGCTTGCGTTGGTCGACGTATGCGAGCTGTATCATTTACAAGGTGATCCGAGATACTGCTCACGAGAGGCGCGCAAAAAAAATCGATCTCAGTTAAATAGAGATATTGAAGAAGTGCTAGGGAAGAAATCGACACTGGATTGGGTTGAGCTATTTACAGAGAATGGAATTCCGTCAGGGCCGGTGTTAACTGTTCCAGAAGCTTTACAGCTTCCACAAGTTCTGGGCCGAGAATTCATTGTGTCGATGGCGCATGAGAATCCTGCTAAAAAAATCGATTTGGTTACGAATGGTTTTTTAATTAACGGCGACCGACTCAAGCCCGAATCGGGAGTGGATCAATTAGGAGAATCATCTGCCTTGATTCTTAAGTCGATTGGGTACAGCGATTTCGAAATCGAGCATATGATTCAAAATGGAGTGATTCGATGAGTCAAGAATCTGATGTTAAAGCCTGGTGGACCACTGGCATTATCAATATGAGGCCTGGTGTCATTGAGATCAGGAACCATCCGATCCAAGAATTAATCGAGTCGAAAACGTTTACTGAAATGATTTGGTTAATGGCATTGGGAACACAACCGTCAAAGTCGCAATCTCGCTTACTTGAGGCGGCATTGGTTGCTGCCGTTGATCATGGGCCTCAAGCCCCCTCCATTGCAGCAAGTCGGATGGCCATTACCTGTGGGGTAGGTATCAATAATGCCATTGCCACAGGAGTGAATATGTTGGGTGATGTTCATGGGGGTGCGGGCGAGCAGGCAGTCGAGCTGTTTGTATCAGTAGCAGCCCGCATGAAAAGTGAGACACTTGATGACGCAATCTTGAATGAGCTCGACTATCGCGCAGAGTTGGGACAGAAATATTTACCAGGTTTTGGGCACCGATTTCATAAGCCTGAAGACCCCAGGGCTCGACCACTTTTGTCTATTCTCAGACAGTGTTCGTTAGAAGACCAGAGTATCGAGGGCCAATACGCGACAATCGCAGAAAGAATGCAGCATACACTTCATGAACGTTCAGGAATTGCGATCGCATTGAATATTGATGGGGCCACAGGCGCTATATTTGCGGCTCTCGGAATTAGCCCCATGCTGGCCCGTGGTCTTTTTTGTCTATCTCGAAGTGTCGGCTTGATGGCTCATTCTTATGAGCAAGCGCAGCAGGGGGAGCGTAACAAAGGGCCCACACCACCGCATTATCTCTGGAAATATGACCCAACCTAGGCGGTTGATAATAAGTTGTGTTTTGTGCGATGAGCTACTCTCTGGTTTCGCATCTAATCCGCTTTATCTTTCTGGCCACCCAGATTTATTTTTTACTCAGTATTTCCGGTGATTTTTGAATGAATTTAACCAGTACTGAAAAATCGGTAAAATTAAACTTAAAAACCATCTGTTTTACTTGTAATTATATTAATCAGTACGGGTCGGTCTCCTTTTAGTAATGCATTTAACGCTTTGTTGAAACAGGGCTTTAAATCGGTCGGTTTTTTCACCGTGTATGCGGCAATACCGCTAGCTTTTGATATTTCTGCAAAATCGAGTTGGTCGTCTAGGCTCGTCAAAATAGGTGATGTATTTTGCATAGCTTGCCCATTGGGATACATATTGTGGGCTGCTCGTCGCGTAGCATTCCAGGCGCCATTATTCATGACAATAATCAGGATCGACAATTTAAGATTAATTGCCGTATGAATGCATGCCAATGGGTTTGCGAACAGAAATGAGCCATCCCCAATACAGGCGATTATTTGCAGTTTAGGAGCTGCTAATTTGGCTCCGAGTGCGCACGGAACGCCCCACCCGAGCCCTCCAGAAAACGGTGGTGTAAACCACTGATTTGGGTAGCGTGGCGATGCAGACGCTGGCGGAGGGCCCAGCTCAGAAAAGACGCGAGTGGTTTCAGTCATGTGCTCAGCCATTGCTTGCCCAACCATGGCCGGTGTGATCTCGGATGATGCTTCCATCTGTTTTTTAAGATTCGATAGAGTCGCAGCGCGTTTTGATTTTTCTTTTTGAATCCATTCCCAGCGTTTTTGGATTAGCAAATTTACCACTGTTACCGAGCTATTTAAGCGGTCCAGAGTATCAGCGGCATCACCCGCAATACTCAGTGTCATTCGATGACTTTTTGATGGAAGGTTCGTCCAAAATGGATCTTGTCCAATATGAATAATGGCTTTCGCGTTGGGAGATTCAAATCGCTGTATCCATGGGCTTTGGCTCTCAACAACCAGAATGAGGTCAGCCGCTTCGACCAGGCCTCCAGACTGATAGCCAAGATGATACGGTTTCTGGCTATCTGCAGCATTCCTGGTTGTGAATGGTTCTATAACCGCGATGCCTTGATTCGAGGCAAGACTGTTCAATGCCTCTGCTAATGCACACTCATGATCATTTTTTTGGATAATGAGGAGTGGTCTATCTGCTTGGGTCAAGAGTCGCTTAACTTCGTCGATTTCTGATTGTCTTGCGATTGGTGGTTTCGGAGGGCTTGGAATGCTCAACTGACTGGTTCGAACTGCCCCGACATTCCCAGCTAATGGCTCCCTAGGAAGCGAGAGTAAAACCGGCCCTTTCGGTGACTGCTGCGCGATGCCTAGTGCACGGTCAATAAGATCTATAATTTGTTCTGGATCTCTGAGCTCAGAGTCCCATTTCACGAATTGGCGGGCTATCCCATTTTGATCAAATACATCCTGTCCACTTTGCTGGGGAGTCATTCGACCCCCATGCTTCTGGAACTCAGTAATCGGCGTTTTTCCAGCCAACACTAAAATTGGAGATTGATCGCTCTGGCAATTGATGATCCCCATGAGTGCATTTGCGAGCCCAACATGAACATGAACCATGATGGCCTGTGGATGCCCCGAGACTATGTAAGCGCCATGGGCCATGCCGATTGCAACCGTTTCATGCGAGATCGTCAGGAGTTCTGGGAATTGCTCGCGTTCATCATCAGTCGCAGCCTCGTAGGTCTCTATGATCGGCGCGAAGTCGGTACCTGAATTGCAAAACAACCATCGGATGCCATGTTGTTTTAGGCGTGCAAGTAATTCCCAGGAGGTAGTGTTTTTCATGTTGGTCATGGAATAATAGCCTTTTTTAATTGGCCAACTGGGACTTCAGAGTCATTGCCACTTGATGCAACAAAGTGATCGGGTCGAAGTAGTATCCATGACCGATTCCATGACGCCATTTGCTTGGATGTCATTGTGATGGCTTGGATGGGTATTTCAAGCTGCTTTGATTCATGCATGATCTCGGAAAGATCGGTATTTTCCGCGCAAATGACGGTAAAGTCTTTGCTAAGGGATGATTGAAAATCATCATAGTCTGGAGGGGGTGCGAGGTGATGGCCTGCACGAGCTTCGATCTGATGATCGCCGACGGCCGAAATTGAGCCGCCATCTTCTCCGTCCACAATGCTGGATCCCGAGTAGTGGGGTTCGTATTGCATTACCGTAAGGTTGTCCGTAGTTCTCTGGCCCCAAGCGGTTTCAAATTCGGGCTCTAAATCTCTGTCATCCCAGGTATTGAGGAATTTGCGATCTTGGTGAATCAAATGTTCAATAAAATGATCCGCTGTTGACTGAAAGACTAGGCGTCGTTCCTCGTCATAGGTATCAAGTAACTCGTCTGGAGCGAGCCCTTTCTGACAAAAAGATAATTTCCATCCAAGGTTTCTAGCATCTTCGAACCCAGTATTAATGCCGTATCCACCATATGGCGGATGACTGTGAGCCGCATCACCAGCGATTAAAATCCGATCAGTTCGATACCGTTCGGCCACCGCAAATCGTAAGTCCCAAAAACCGACATAGCTGATTGTGAGTGAAAATGGTTGACCGACTGTTTCGTGTAAATAGGCCGTAAAATCGAAGTCATCCTTGCTGCAGTCATTAGCCACCGGTGCGTGAAAAAACCAGTCGCCTTGGTCATTGACCCGACCGATAAACTTCCAGTAGCCCTGAAGTTTAGGGTCGAGCGCGTTATAAAATGCGCTGAAAGGCAGGGTGGATAGCAGTTCATCGAGTTCTTGTGAGCGAAAAACAATCAAAGCCATTTTTTTGTCATGATCATTGTTTGTTTGTTTGATCATTGCAGCGTCCCTGATCACTGATCGACTGCCATCACAACCAACGAGGAAATCACTTTCTATTACTATTTTTTCACCGGTTGATCGATTCAGGAACTGGGTGTGAACGTTCTTCGTTTTTTGTGAGCAGCCGGTTGCTTCACAATCCGTCAGTAAGTGGATTGACTCAAGTTGTTCGGCTCGGGTTCGCAGGGCTTGTTCGGTGAGGTATTGAGGGAGTCGCTCAACAGTTTGGTAATAAAATTGTTGGACATTTTCTCGGTTGAGCCAACTGTAGTGGTGCCCACTCAATAAGTTCTTCCAGCAGTTTAAGCCGCCGTTTCCGGTCTTTCGAGAGGTTGGTCTTAGAGCCCTTGCAAAGCCGGATGCTCCCCATGCAGTCAAATGCTCCATTGTTCTGGGCGTCAAGTTTTGACCCTTTGGAACCTGCTGGAGGTGCTGATATTTTTCGACTACGGTAATTTCGTGTCCACGTTGAGCTAGATCGATGGCCAAGCCTATTCCGACAGGACCTCCGCCTACGATTACGATTTCTGTCTCAATGGAAGTCATTATGTCACCATTCTCCAAATTCAGAGTAAATATGCTTTGTTTCTAAGAATGGCGCTAAGCCCTCAACCCCATGCAGTCGCCCGAGTCCCGAAGTTCGGTAACCGCCAGTCTCTGCTTCTACCATGAGCCGATTATGACAATTGATCCAAACAGTACCTGCTTTGATTTGTCGAGCCGCACGTTGTGCCCATTTAGTGGTCTTGGTATAGACCGATGCTGACAATCCGTAGGTTGTTGAATTTGCACGATGGATCGCCTCATCCTTGTCTACAAACGTTTCGACTAATAAGAAGGGCGAAAATAATTCAGTCTGGACTAGTGAGTGATTCACGTCATCGATTGATGCCACTGTTGGCGATACATAGCATGCCGATCCGAATTGATCGGAATCGAGGCGTTCACCCGTTAAATGCATTTCACCGTCTTTCTTTGCTTGGTCTACAAACTTTGAATAGCGTTCTGCAGCCGCTTCGTTGATCAAGGGACCTATTTGCGAGTCTGAACTAAGTGCGTGGCCGATTTTTAGCTCGGAGAGCCGGTTGACTAATAACGCAACCACTTGTGAATGCAGATTCTTGGGGACTAAAACACGTCCGATTGCGGTACACATTTGACCAGAATGTGGCATAGCGCCGCGGACGATTTCATCTATGGCTTGATCAATGCTGGCATCTTCAAAAATGATGGCTGGTGATTTACCACCAAGTTCCAGAGATAGCCGTTTTAATGATCCGGCAGCGGCCTCCATGATTTTTTTCCCGGTTGCTGTTGATCCGGTATAACTGATTACGTCAATCTCAGGATGACTTACCAGCATTTGCGACATGGCAATTCCACCATCGTTCACAGAATTAATCGCCCCAGGAACGAGTGAGGAACAACGGGCAATACATTGCATGAGTATTCCGTGAGAACCAGCTGATTCATGAGCGGGTTTGATCACGGCTGTGCATCCAGCCGCAACTGCGGGAGCCAGTGATCGAATTAAAAGCGTTGCTGGCGCATTCCAAGGAACGATGATTGCGGCGACCCCAATAGGTTCTCGGGTGAATAAAGATTGTTGACCTGAGTCAAATTCGGCGACACGACCAAATTGAGCGCGCGAGAGCCCTGCATAATAGATGCATTCGTTTATTGCTGCTTTGACTTCGTGACGTACCTGGGAAATGACCTTTCCACTTTCAGATGTGATCATTAAGACCAATTGTTCCTCAACCGATCGAATGCCGTCCGCGAGTTCAATCAGGAACTGCGCTCTTAACCGTGACCGAGATTTCCATTGGTCAGATTCGAATGCGGTCCTTGCCGAATGGATTGCATCCTCAAGGGTCGATTGGCTCCCTTTGTGATAATCGCAAATTTGAGATTGATCACTCGGGCTTTTGGTATAAATGATATCGCCGTTACTGATCCATGCATTACCAATGAAATGCTTTGCCGTCATGACACCCCCTGCGTGCAGTCTTTTTATTAATCATATGTGAAGCTATTCGCTTCGCCTATGAGAGATTTAAGTGCCTTAAATTTGTGGCTCAAACTGAAGTAATTTGGGCAGACCCCGTCTCTTTTAGGCAGTATCAGGATACGCAGTTTATTTGATTCTGTGATGTTCTCGTGTAATTAGGGATAAATGTAATGCAAGAAGGCCAAGAAGGCTCGCCCGGTGATGAAACTATCGGGCCTCGAGAGACTTGCGCCCGGTTGAGTTTGTTTCAGATTTTCAAATTATTTTTCCGGCTAGGTTCTGTCTGTTTTGGTGGCATGTGGGCTGCTATGGATCGATTGGAGCGGGAGCTGGTTGATAAGCGAAAAATCATCACATCCGAAGAGCAAAAGTCCTTGATGCTCGCAGCTGCAATTATCCCAGCACCAAAGTTTTTGGCATTTGCGGCAATGGTTGGGTATCGAATTCATGGTTTTGGCGGTGCAGTAGTCGCCCTGATTTCCATACTATTTCCTGGTGCATCACTGGTCTTGATTGCTTGTGTGTTGTCGACCCAAGCGGCTGATAGTGCATTGTTAAATGCTGTTCAGCACTCGGTCGGCCTTGGCGTGATTGGCTTATTGCTTGGCAATGCGGCACGCATGTTTTTCGCAGGGAATCATTCAATCAGTATCCTTATTCGTGGCCTTTTTATCACTGCAGGTATTCCAGTGTTTGTTTATCTGGTTCAGGGCCCTTTGATTGTTGCAGCCTGCCTTTCATTGATTTGTGGAACCTTTATCTTGCGCGTTGGGGAGGTTATTCCGAATGATTGAGTCGACTGAAAGTCTTTCCGTTGGTGTTGTTGAAGTCGTTTCGGTTATTGCGTTTAGCACCCTGTTTTCGCTCGGTGGCGGCAATGGCCAGTTGGCGATTATTCAAGACCACTGGGTCGCAGCAGGGGTATTGAGTCCAGCTTTGTTCGCTTGGGCGTATGCGATTGGTAATTTTGTTCCGGGCCCTAAGGTCAGTTTTGTGGCCGGAGTTGGATACTTTCTGGCTGGATTTCCAGGCGCATTCGCCTGCCTGATTGGGGTCGCTATTCCGACCGCAATTGGAGCCTCGTTGGCGGCTCATTGGTATGAGCGGATGCGTGGATATGTCGAAATATTTCTTCCTGTATCAGGATTTGTTATTGCTGGCATGATGCTAACTGCGGGTATCGGCTTAGCGGTTCATGTTGAGATCGCTCATTGGGAAGTTCTTTTCGTATTTGCCGTGGCGGGACTAGTTTGGTTGAGACGATGGGACCCAGCTCTTGTGGTTGGCCTGGCTGCAGTTATTGGATCGTTGAGGGGTTTTGTTCTTGATTCGTGGGTTCTTTCGATATTTTAACGGCGGTTATTTTGATTGTTTAAACGTTGGGTCATTAGTTTGCCGAAAGACATATTTAGTCTGGAAAAACGGGGATTAAATCACTGAACTTGGGGTAAATTGTTATCAGAATACACATGGAAAGTAATAGAGGTTAATAGATGGAAAGCGCGAAAAATAAGTATCAAGTATTCAAGTATGAAAAGCCCGAGGACATGCCGGGTCAAAAGGCGATTGTTCAACTTGCCGGTAGTGATCTTATTCGCGGCCGTGTTCAGGTAGTCAGGGAAGGTGGTGAAAATAATCTGCATTCTCATCGTGGCATGGACGGGTTTTGGATGGTCTTATCTGGCACGGTCCGTTTTTATGGGCCTGGAGATGAGTTGATCGGTGAATTTGGAAAGCATGAAGGAATTCTCATCCCGCGTGGTGAACAGTACTGGTTTGAGAGTGCCTCGGATGAAGAGTTGGAACTTCTGCAGATGGCAGCTTTTGAAACGGGTGTAAAGGTTGAGCGTGTTGATGCCGAAGCTCAGAAGTTAGATGTTGGTAGCGTTGAAATACGCGCTGTGACCGAAACACGATAGCCATTATTTGGGGTTGTATTAGCCATGGATATCACGCTAGCCCTTGATCGATATGATCGACATTTCCCATTTTTTGATGGGTCGCTCGATCAAGTTGAAGGTTTGAAGATCGAACCTTTCCAGGTCGGCCAGAGCGCCAATTTGCGGGACGGTAATGATCGGCATGAACGTTTTCTGAAAGGCGAGTTTGATGTGGCAGAGTTTTCCATGTCATCGTTTCTGGCTGCTAAATCTAAAGGCATCCCAATTGTCGGGGTGCCGGTCTTCCCGCGTCGACTGTTCAGTCAAAGTCAAATGTGGGTTCGTCAAGATTCTGGGTTAGTCACGCCGAACGATTTGGCTGGAAAGCGTGTTGCCTTGAGCGCATTCCAGACAACGCTTTCTTTGCTAGCTAAAGGCGATCTTGAGTTTCATTATCAGGTGCCTTGGCGATCGATTAAATGGAAAACCACAACCGCAGAAAAAATCCCCTTAAACCTTGAGCCAGGTGTCGATGTGGAATTTATTGGTGGAAGGGATCGGTTGGGTACTCTTTTGATGGAGGGTGAAATCGATGCATTTTTCTTGCCACATCCCCCGGCAAATGTAATGTCAGGTGAGGTTCCGGCAAGACGTCTTTTTTTGAATCCAGTTGAAGCTGAAGCGGAGTATTTTCAGAATCAGGGTTTTTTCCCGATTATGCACCTGATCGTTATGCACCAAGAACTTGCGGATCGTGACCCTGAAATGACACTAAAACTGATGACATTATTTCATCAGGCCTCTGATATAGCAGAAAATTATTATACGGACCCTAACTGGTCTTTACTTGTTGGATGTCGGCATCATTTTGAAAACGAACGGAAGTTGTTTAACGGTTCGCCTTGGCTTCGTGGATTTAAAGCCAATCGAAAAAACATCGAAGTCATGATCAGGTACGCTAAAGATCAGTCAATTGTTAGTGGTGAACTTGAGCCTGAGAATTTATTTTCAGCGATTGGTTTGGAGACCTGAGAAATGCTTTTAATTAACAATACAGAAGTAGCCTCATTGCTCTCTATGTCGGATTGTTTGAGGGTTCAAGAAAAAGCATTTCGGGATATTGTTGAAGCCGGCGCGGTTCATCGTCCGCGGGTGGATTTATATTTTCCAGCCGATATTGATGATGGTTATTTCCGCTGGGGTTCGATGGAAGGTGCGAGTGGCCAGTATTTTGCTATTCGGATGAAATCGGACATTGTTACTTGGCCAAAGACAGATGACGGCAATTGGACTGAGGAAAAATTCTGTACGGAACCCGGTGTGTATTGCGGTCTGATTTTTTTACTATCGACTAAAAACGGGGCACCTCTGGCATTTCTGAATGACGGCTACTTACAACACATGCGTGTTGGTGGTGGTGCAGGTATTGGAGCAAAGTACCTATCACGGCCTGACTCAGAAGTTGTCGGTTTGATTGGATCTGGTGGAATGGCGCGCACGTTTCTGGATGCATTTTGTTGTGTCCGGCCGATCAAGAAGTGCCGTGTTTACAGCCCGACCCTTGGGCACAAAGAAGCATTTGCGGCTGAGATGGCTGATCGATTGGGAATTGAAGTTGAGTCTGTTGCTAGCGCAGAAGAAGCGATCCGCGGATCAGATATTGTTGCTTCTGCGACTGATAGTATGAAGCCTGTTTACGATGCCTCGTGGCTTGAGAAAGGTCAGCACGTTACGAATCTTGGTAGGCGTGAAATGCCTGAGGAGGCAATGTCCCGATTTGATGTGGTCGTGAGACAGGGTGTCGCTGGCTTGCAAATGCGCCAGACAGATGTATTTCAGGCGGAGAGAGGCCATTCACCAGCCGCTTTCATCGGAGGTACTAAAGAGCAGCAACGTGTCATTCCTTCAAAAAACCCATCTCCTGGATTTGGTGGTGATACCCCTGAGTTTATGGACCGAGGTAAAGGCGGTGATAAGCCGGAATTTGCTGATTTGATTAGTGGGCGTTGTGCGGGAAGAGAGTCGCCTGATCAGATTACCTTCTATCGCAATGTCGGTAATCAAGGTTTGCAATTTTCTTCGGTCGCGGGCTGGGTTTATGAGCAGGCGATTGCTCGTAGTCAGGGACGTGAAATCCCTACGGATTGGTTTTTACAGGATATTCGCGACTAATTTTTGTTTCGTTTAGATTTCGTGATCAGGCTATAGGCAATAGGGCCAAGGCTTATAATGGTGAGCGATCTTATTACGTGGAGCACCATTACGACGGCTAAATTTGCGTTTAATGCGATAGCAATTAATGCGATTTCAGTCTGACCCCCTGGCGCTAAGCCAAGTATGAGTGACGCGATATCAATTTCAGTGAGCTCTCCTAAAATCAGTGCGGTGGTCACCCATATCGGTATAAATAGGAGTAGAAGAACGAACACTTCTTTGAGTATTTTCAATAAGGCACTAGGAGTTATGCCATCAAACCTTGTCGCGATTCCCCATCCAATAAAGTATTGAGCCGCGATCAAGATGAAATCGGTTAATCGTAGTTGCAGATCAAAAATTAGATTAATCGCAAGACTAGCAAACAACGGTGCCATAAAAGAATGGGCTGGTATTTTTAATTTTTTGCCAGTCCATACGGCGATTACAACAGTGGCTAAAACAATCGGCTGAAGAGACCAGGACACTGCGCCGAACGTTAGTGATTCGGTCGTAATTCCTGCTACTAGGTGACTGATCACGGACGCGCCCGCTACCAGACAAAAAATTCTCAAAGAGTGGGAAAGAGCGACTTTAGCGATGTCAGCACCAAAGGCTTCTGCGCTCGCAATCATTTCACTCATGCCTCCGGGGAATGCAGCAAACCATGCCGATGGTTGATCCCATCCACAAAAGTGACGAAGCCAGATAAAGCCGATTCCTCCCCCGATAGCGATATATGCAAATAATCCAAGACCCAGTCCAGGGTGAGAGGCCATCCAGACAATATGCTCGGCTGTAATACTGGCGCCAATCGCAACACCGAGAAAGCCTCGTCCGAGGTCACCGAAAAAGTAGTCAGAACCGATAGGCTGTTCCCGTATTGCGAATAAAAGACCTATAGTCGCAGGGCCCAGCATCCAGGCAAGAGGAAGATCTAAGATTAACCAAACAAGCGCGCCGAAAAGCATTTTCCCATGATCTGGGAGGGATAACTTAAACATTAGTGCTTACTTTTTGATCCTTTTTTTGCGAGGGGGTTGTAGAGTTGTAGGTAAAGAGACTCACCTCGTTGGAGGTGAGTCTCGCGTAAATAGTAAGCAAGTGGTTACTTGCAGTTCACCACAGATGCTTCATTTTCAGAATGGCCTGGATTGTACTCGATTGTGCAGTCTAGGCCTGCTTTTAGTTTACTTCGTTTGGCGCTTTTGCCACCAATCGTAATTTTAGTTCTGCCCTTCGAAATAGATGAACTAACTTGTGATCCCTTCCCTTGAAATTTGATCACTTTTCCTTTTTCCCCAACTTCATCAAGCTTGGCTGTAACCTTAGTTGATGGGACTTCAGAAAACTTGGCAATGACTTCGTCTGACGCGGCCAAAATATCTTTATAGAGAGCTGCTAAATCTGCTGCATTCATATAGTCGATGGGGCGATCAGATTTTGCCGCTTCTGCGATTAATGCAGGATCTTTTAGTGCTTTTTCAAATGCGTTTTGAAGAATTTTTACGCGATCTGCAGGTACTCCCGGAGTTGTTGCAAAGGGTCTGCCAGCAGCTAGTGGGGCGACAGCAACTGCGAGTGTCGGCTTCTGATTGTCTGGTATAAAAGAGCTCAGTTGTTCGAGGTCTGGACGCGAAGGGACTTTGCCTAACAAACCGATAACCTTTAAGCCTTCAGATTCTGCTTGCTCTGCGATACTGCCAAAGCTTCCTGCCGTTCCCTGGACTTCCCCACGGATGATGGCCAGGAGCTTTTCCTGAGTTCCAACATAACCAGAAATCAGCTTTACTGGCATGCCAGCATTTTGGAGAAGTTCTGTGTAAGTGTAAGAATCGGATCCAGGACCGGTGGCGCTAAATTTCTGCTCTTCACCAAGTGCCTTCAGTTCGCTCAATGAGTTGAATGGAGCGTCTTTTGCAGCCACGTATGCATAGGCTTCACCAGTTGCGCTGCCAAGAAGATTCCATTTAGTCACATCATATGCAACGCCCTCTTTACCAACACGTTGTGTGAAAGCGGCGCCTCGGTCAAATATGGCAATTACGGTGCCATCTTGACGGCCCTGAGAGTTGAGATAGTTGGCTGCAACAATTCCACCAGCACCCGGCATATTTTGTACGATTACGTCTGGATTTCCAGGGATGTGTTTGCCAATGTGGTTCCCGATTAGTCGCCCGTAAGTGTCATAACCGCCACCAGGACCCGACCTTACGATAATTGTAATTGTTTTACCTTTGTAGAAATCTCCATGAGATCCGGCTTCCACGTTTGTTGCGGTGATCGCCGCCTGGCCTATTACGGCCGCAACGGCAACCGTTCCAAGCAATTTTCTTATCTGCATGATCATGCTCCTTTTTTATATATTTTAGTTGCCAAATAGCAATGTGATCAGGATTCCTCTTGGAAGAGGGAGTACCAGACCTTTTTGGAATCCCCAGTAAAGGATTGCCAAAACCATACCTGCAAGCAAAATTGCTGTCGATAGCGTCTCTTTGCATGCGAGGAGATATAACACCACCATTGATGGCAGCGCGATTAAAAAACCAAATAAATGAGCGGCTAAAATGAGCCCAGCAAACCATAAAAAAAACCAGGAAACTCGTCTGAACGCATCGGTCGAGACTTCAGCCTCACTGACTGCAAGGTCACCCGATGATTCATCTATCTGTGAACCTGTTTTTTGTGCTCGCCTTGCGTCGATGATCATCGCCAAGATAACGAGCGGGATGGCTGCTATTGATGTCAGTACGGGCAATAAACTTGCTCGAAATGGCATCTCCAACCCTGAAAAGAGTGCGTATGAAAAAAGACCCAAGAGGCTAAAACCTAATATTACTCCACTGATTCTGAGACTCATACGGTGTCTCCTTTTTTATTGGTGCCGAAGACTTTTTTTAGGAATGGCCATGCCATGATTAAAAACAGCAAAATTAAAAGAGAACCCGTGATGGGCCGGAAGATGAATTCCCATTCATACAGTTGGTAAGACGTCCAGAGATGTCTTTCGGCTTCAGGGCCAAGAACCAATCCAAGTAGGAGTGGAGGGCGGGGCCAGCCATGTAGGCGGAGCCAATATCCCGCGAGTCCGCAGAGTGCCATGATTACAACATCACCAAAATTGTTAGAGCTAGCAAAGGCTCCAACTACAGACAATGCGCAAATAACAGGGACAAGAAGACTTGGGCGAATTTGCGTTGCCTTCGCTAAGGGTTTGATAAAGATAATGCACAAAATTGAGGTAATGACACTTGCAATGATCAGGAGCCATATAAAAGAAAATGTAACATCGAGATTGGTGGTGAGGATTTCCTTTCCTGGTTTAACGCCGACTATTAATAGCCCTCCAAATACCAAGGCGAGTGTTGATGATCCTGGGATGCCGAAAGCAAGGGTCGGAATCAGTGATCCGCCTTCTTTCGCATTGGTGGCTGCATCGACAGCAATGACACCTCTTACATCACCTTTGCCAAAAGTTTCTTCGGCATTTTTCTCGGTGGCTCTGGCGTGCCCATAAGCGAACCAATCAGCAACAGATGAGCCGAGTCCCGGAATCATGCCTACCCAGACACCAACCAAGCTTGATCTGATGATTAACCACCAATTGGAAAAGGCATCACGAATACCCTGACGTCTGCCACTGTCCAGGTCGTTCAATTCCATCTTTGATATTGCGGTACCAGATGCAACTAAAGAAAGTAACTCAGGTACTGCAAAGAGGCCTATCGTAACTGGGATGAGGCTAAGCCCTTCCATCAATACTAGGCTCCCAAAGGTGAACCGGGGCACGCCACTGACAAGATGGATTCCAACCGCGGACACCAATAATCCCAACAGTCCGATCACTAGTCCTTTAGCTTTGTTTTTACCGCTCAGCGTGGAAACCATGGCAATGCCAAATAAAATCAGAACGAAAAATTCCGAAGGCCCCAAGAGGATTACCAATGGCTTTAAAATGGGCAAAGATAGGGCCAATACGATGGCGCCAAAGACACCACCCAACGCGGATGACGTAAATGCGGCTGCCAACGCTCGGGCAGCCTCGCCGTTTCGAGCCATTGGATAGCCGTCGAGAATCGTTGCTTGCGAACCCGAACCGCCAGGCACCGCGAATAAAATGGATGTGATTGAATTTGCGGTGTTGCTGACTGCCCAGACACTGACAATTAGGCAAATCGCTTCAAATTTTTCTAGCGTAAAGGCGACTGGTAAAAGCAGGGCAATTGCTGTTTTTGAACCGATGCCCGGAAGTGCGACCAATGTTGAGCTAATAACGATGCCTAGCATCATATACATGAATGCTGATGGCTGCATAATGGCGGCCAATCCACCCCATACTGCATCCCAAACACTCATGCCGCACCCTCAGACAAAAGTGATTTGTATTTAGGCTCGAATGCGGAAAGACTCATTACGTGGCCGTACTTGTGGTGCATATCGAACAGGTTGATGGCATGACTTACTGGATTTCGGTCAAATACGCAGTCAGAGATAATGACTGGTGGAAGGCCGTGTGAATAGGCCTCCACCACAGACGCGCGAACACATCCGCTGGTGCTTTCTCCCGCGATGACGAGCGAATCGATTTTAAGATCTTCAAGCGTTTCCGCCATCGTTGTGCCAAAAAATACACTGGCCCGTGATTTCTTGATGATCACGTCAGCCGGCTCCGGTGAGAATTCAAAATAAATGTCGTAATCCTCCTCACAAAGCTCTTTTCGTTTTCTCTGTGTTGAGTGTGTTCCAGACGCATGGGCTTCCCACAGTCTTGTTGAATAAATGATTGGGTGGTTCGCATCTCTGAACATTCGTATTAGTTTTTTAGTTGGCTCGATCGCAGCGTATGCATGCTCACCGCATCCTGATGGATTGATGTCCAGAAGCTCACGCACGGGTCGGTTTCCGCCTTTATATGACAAATTGTAAAGATCGATTAACAGCAAGCACGGTCTCTGGCCCAACTTGGGTGTGGTCTGGTAATGACTGTACATCTTTTCGATGTCTTTATTAATGAACTGATCCCAGATTGGCATTAACTTTATCCTTACGTTTTTAACAGCATATCTTTCTTGTTGGCGCTGTCAGTTGATTAGCCAGATTGTTTTGTTTTCTGGGCTACTCCTTTCGGGTATTAGGCTAGTGATGATGATCGGGGTGTCCGTGCTCATGCCCGTGCCCATGCTGATGATCAGAGGAATTGGTTGATTTTTGTTCGATGTCTCGCCCAAGGCTGAATCCTTCAAGAAATTTTGAAAGACCGATCCTTTGAAGTGTTCCGTCGTCAAGGAGTAGTCCTGTAAGTAAGCCCGAAGCGAGCGCGTACACTTGTGCGATTTGCGCTAT
>Ga0114995_10000094_pt1 | contig 52802 bp, 46 predicted proteins | sample ArcticOcean_MG_C_11_FD_87038 | JGI IMG/M metagenome (GOLD analysis project Ga0114995, IMG submission 87038) | Marine microbial communities from western Arctic Ocean - ArcticOcean_MG_CB2_154 | ecosystem: Environmental > Aquatic > Marine > Oceanic | place: Arctic Ocean: Canada Basin | collected... | reverse complement strand
TTAACAATGTTCTTTTTGAGAAATCTGTTCCGCTATCTTGCCCTATACTGCCTATCTCCAATCAGAAATGGAGTAGTTAGAGACATGCGAAACGAACTCCACCGAAAAGTATTAAATCTTCCTCTAGCCTATTACAATGAAAAAAGAAAAGGCGATGTAGTCTCACGAATGACTGCCGATTTAGTAGAAATCGAATGGTCGATTATGAGTTCTTTAGAAATGATTTTTAAAGACCCATTAAACATTATTATTTTCTTAATTACTCTAGTAGCATTGAGTCCTCAGTTAACCGTTTTTGTAGCTGTATTATTCCCCATTACTGGTTTTCTAATTGCTAGAATTGGTAAAAGCTTAAAGCGATCTTCACAACAAGGGCAATCAAAAATGGGTGATTTACTTTCTATTATCGACGAAAATATTTCGGGGCTAAGAATGATAAAAGCATTTAATGCCCAAGAAAAGTCGCAAGAATCGTTTCAAAAAAATAGCGATCAATACAGAAGTGTAATGACTCAACTTCTTCGTAAAAAGGACTTATCTTCTCCTATGAGCGAATTTTTAAGCACCATCGTTTTGGTGTGCGTAATGTGGTTCGGAGGACAATTGGTTTTAGGACAAACTAGTGATTTATCTCCTGAAGAATTTATCGGTTATATCGTTATTTTCTCTCAGATTATTCCCCCAGCAAAATCATTTACAAATGCTTTTTACCACATTCAAAAAGGAAGTGCATCCGCACAAAGAGTGGTAGAAATACTAGACGCTAAAAACCCTATTCTCGATCCTGTAAACCCAATCGGAAAAGCGGCATTTACAGATTCTATAGAAGTAAAAAATATTTTCTTTAAATACGAAGAGGCAATCGTTTCCAACGATATTTCTTTCTCTATAAAAAAAGGCCAGACCCTGGCTATTGTAGGAGAATCGGGAAGTGGAAAATCAACACTGGCAAATTTCTTACCACGTTTTTATGACATCGATAAAGGCCAAATCTTAATTGATAATGTAAGCATAAAGGACTACTTGCTAAAAGACCTGCGCTCCTTAATGGGTATCGTTTCTCAGGAGTCCATCCTATTTAACGATTCGGTTTTTTATAACATTACTATGGGACAGCAAGACGCTAAGATGGAAGACGTAATAGCTGCTGCAAAAACAGCAAACGCCCACGAGTTTATTGAAGAAATGACAGATGGTTACAACACAAAAGTAGGCGACAGAGGAAATAAATTATCGGGTGGACAAAAACAACGTATCTCCATTGCTCGAGCTATATTTAAAAATCCGCCAATACTTATACTCGACGAAGCCACTTCTTCACTAGATACCAAGTCGGAAAAATTAGTGCAAGACGCACTAAAAAAACTAATGGAAAACAGAACATCCTTAGTAATTGCTCACCGACTATCTACCATTCAGAGTGCCGACAACATCTTGGTGCTGAAAAAAGGAAAGGTGGTAGAACAAGGAAATCACCAAGAGCTACTCGATCAAAAAGGCATCTATAAATCGTTGCACGATTTTCAAATGGTAAATTAATCAAAGCCTTTTTTTAATACCTTTGCTTCCCTATGTCGAAACCTCAATATTGCAATAGCTTAACCCAATTTTCTAGACTCAAAACGAGAGAAGTAATGGTTGGTTCTGTAGGAGTCGGAGGAGATAATCCTATCCGAATTCAGTCCATGACCACTACCGACACTATGGACACCATAGCAACAGTAGAGCAGTCCATTAGAATGATTGATGCGGGCTGCGAAATAGTTAGAATAACTGCTCCTAGCAAAAAAGAGGCCCATAACCTACAAAATATAAAAGACGAACTAGCAAAGAGAGGATATAATACTCCTTTGGTAGCAGATATACATTTTACTCCTAATGCAGCAGAAATAGCCGCTAGAATAGTTGAGAAGGTAAGGGTTAATCCTGGCAACTATGCCGACAAAAAGAAGTTCGAACACATAGAATATACCGACCAAACCTATACTTCCGAATTACTAAGAATCAAAGAAAGATTTATTCCGCTTGTCCGAATCTGTAAAGAAGAAGGAACAGCAATGCGAATAGGAACTAATCACGGCTCCTTATCGGACAGAATATTGAGCAGATATGGCGACACTCCACTAGGAATGGTTGAGTCTGCTCTAGAATTTTTACGTATTTGTGAAGAGGAAGGCTACCACAACATCATTTTATCGATGAAGGCAAGCAACACTCAAGTAATGATACAAGCTTACCGACTTCTTATCGTAAAGATGAAAGAAGAAGGAATGAACTACCCCCTACACTTAGGAGTTACCGAAGCAGGAGAAGGAGAAGACGGACGAATCAAATCGGCAGTAGGAATTGGTACTCTCTTAGAAGATGGAATTGGGGATACGGTTAGAGTTTCTCTTACCGAAGAGCCTGAGTTTGAAATACCAGTAGCTCAAGATTTAGTAGCAAGATATTACGACAGAGAAAAGCACGAGCCTATTGCGGCAATAGAAAACAATCCTATCGATTCGTTTAGCTATCAAAGAAGAAAAACAAGATCGGTATTAAACATTGGAACTAAAAATGTTCCGATAGTAATGCACGATTTTGGTCTCAAAGAAAAAATTAAGCCCGCATCCTTGTTTGCTTTAGGATATAATTATTCCGTTCCTCTAGACAAATGGAACATTAGCGATATGGCCTGCGATTATGTTTTTTTAGGAGATAAAGAAATCGACTTTCAAATACCAGGAACTTTAGCAATTATTCAGAATCTAAATAGCTGGAAAAACAACTCTCACAAAGAAAGATACTATCCGTTTTTGTCAGCTAAAACCTATTTAGAAGGAGGTGATTTCTCTACTAAAATGAACATGGTTTATGCTTGCCTAAAAGATGTAAGCACCGACTTTATAGAAAAAATAAAAGCCGATAAAACCGTTGTTTTAGTAATCGATAGCTATAACAAACACGGAATGGCCGAGCAGCGTAAATTATTTGTAGAGCTCATCAATCACAATTGCGATGTTCCTGTAATTATTGGAAGAGCTTATGGCAATCTAAATATAGAGCAGCTTCAGCTACAAAGCGCAACTGATATGGGTGCTTTACTAAACGATGGCTTGGGCGATGGTGTTTTTATTGCTGGTGAAAATTGCTGTTCCGATCAAATGATTAACCAAACTGGCTTTGGAATTTTGCAAGCTAGTAGAACTCGTATTTCTAAAACAGAATATATTTCTTGTCCCTCTTGCGGACGAACTCTATTCGACCTTCAAGAAACTACTGCTAAAATTAGAGCCAAAACCAATCACCTTAAAGGGGTTAAAATTGGAATAATGGGCTGTATCGTAAACGGACCAGGTGAAATGGCTGATGCCGATTATGGCTATGTTGGTACTGGGGTTGGAAAAATTACTCTATACAAGGAAAAAGAAGTGGTAGGTCGTAATATAGCCGAAGAACAGGCTGTTGACGCTTTAGTTGACCTTATTAAGAAACACGGAGACTGGGTAGAACCGGTGCTGTAAATTAATTTACCACAAATTTTTAGGATAAACTCCTCTTTCGATTTGTTTGTGAATGGCTTTAACCGCCATTGGCTTATCTTCTTTATAAGTTACTCCGAACCAACTATCATTTGTAGGAATAACTTCAACCGCCATTACTTTGCTTTCGATAAGGTTGGTAACTACGGTAGGGATATAATACTCTGCTTTAGGGTCGGTATTGTTTTCTCTAATGAAAGAATGCAGTCCTTTTTCGACATGAGCAAAAATAGAAGGATGAAAACCCCAGTAGTTCATCGATACGTTTGATGCTGGGTCCACTTGAGTTGGTTCTTGGTCGCTATCTACATCGAAACATACCTTATCTGCTACTCTTGCAATTTTAGTTCTTTCGATAACCTCGACCAATTCGTTGTTTTGGTTTAACTGGCAAACTCCTCTGTTTACGGTTCCATGTTCGGAAAGGGTATTACTCAAGGTATAACCAATCATTGACATTTTAGAAGGACTACAATGGTTAAGCAAAAAATCGTGCATTAACTTAAACGATCCAGCGCCATAATAATCGTCTGCGTTAATAACCGCAAATGGCTGGTCAATAACATCTTTAGCAACTAATACTGCGTGTGAAGTTCCCCAAGGTTTTTGTCTTTCTACTAAATCAACTCCTTCTAAATGGTATTGAACAGGCTGAAAAGCATATTCTATTTTTATTCTTTCTTTAAAACCATCGAACCTTTCTTTAAAAGCAGCTTCAAATTCAGTGCGTATTACGAACACTATTTTTCCGAAACCAGACTGAATAGCATCGTATATAGAATATTCAATAATTGGCTCCTGATTTGGGCCTATGCCATCAATTTGTTTTAGGCCTCCGTATCGGCTTCCCATTCCTGCTGCTAAAATTAAAAGTGTTGGTTTCATAAAAAATATATTATTGAATTGCGAAATTAATTAAAATTCGATGGAAATAGATTGTATGTCTATCCTTCTTTCTGTTGCCGCATTTATGCTATATACCGACTGGCGGCGATCATTAGGGTTGTCGCTCACTTCTAAACTTGCCTTGCTTTCACCCATTGGCAATTCGTTTATCTTTAATTGTCCGTTTTCAAAATAGGGAAGTAAAACTCCATTCTCAAAATCAGACAAATAATTTAACACAGAAGAAATTCGTCGCTTCGATAAAATCCGATTGTATTGAGTATCATTTAAAGGACTGGCAAAACCAATCAGATTAAGCTCCATAGTAGCCTCTAGCTTCATAGCTTCTAACAATTGCTGGGCAAAAAGGCCAAGCTGATTGTAACCTGCTCTAACCTTCTGTTCAAAGAAAGTTTTCATCTTTCGCTCCGACTGACTTTTTAATTTTCCATTTAAAGGAGAAGTAAATTTCTGAACATATAGGTTTTTCAAATTATAAAACGAATCGTAAGAGTCGCCATAACTAATCTCGGTGATGCTATCTAAACTTTTTGGGTTAGGCTCATCGTTATGAAAATACAGCTGCAAAGGCAAAAGAAGTTGCATCTCTTGAACCAAGCTGTCTTGGGTTTGACAAATACAATAATCGCTTTTCTTAAATTGGTAAATATCGTTACAGCAACTTTCGTTTTCAATATAAAGCGAACCAATTCTATTAGAAGAAAGGTAACCCGAAAGAGGGTCTTTCAAAGAAGAAATATAATACAAATCGTTGTGGCTACTGTTAAGAGGAATGCCTACATTTTTTGTCTGACTCCACCTTTTATCCCATTGGTTTTCGAACACATCGTAACCCCCAATACTAGGGTGAAAATCGGAGCTAAAATAAATTTTTTGCTCTGTCGAATGATAAAAAGGAGTAACCTCGTTTCCTTGAGTGTTAATGGAAGGTCCTAAATTATAGCTCTGATTTTCGAAAGAAATAAACCAGATGTCAAGCTCGCCAAAACCTCCACTTCGATCGGAGCTTATAAACAAACCCTCTACATCGTTCCATAATGCCCATTGAGGGTGGGTATTGTTAAAGTTTGGCGAATTAAATGCAGAGCCCATTAATTGGGGTGCAGACCAAACATCATTTTTTAAAAATGCAGTATAAATCTGGCATATCATTTTGGCGTCGACACTTTTACATTTAGTAAAAAACAATTGAGACTCATCCGGATTAAAAGAAATATTTCCGACATGGAAATCATTGCTATTCAAAAAACGAAACTCAGAAACTTTATTAGTCTTTGTAGCTTTGTATATTTTGGCGTGATGACCTAAATATTCTTCGGTATTTCTTCCATCAGACTTTACTAAAGAAGAAAAATATAAAATAGAATCGCCAGGAAAAGGTCCAAAATCAGACTCTTTAGAATTAATGGGCTGAGCCATAGAACTTATCTCTACGTCTTGCAAGCTCAAAAGCTTAGCTAATTCCGCTCCTTTTAATTGGGCCACCGCTTTACCATACCAAGAATCTTGAGGGTCGATATAGCCATTAATAAATTCTCTTAAAGATGCTGAGGCATTGTCATAATCTTCAAGGTTTTTATAGCTAAGGCCTAACCAATACTGTGCTTGTGGATAATTTAAACCCTGATCAAAATTCCATAATTTTTGATATAAAGAAACACTCTTTTTATGCTGATTAGTTTTAGTATAACTCTGAGCCAAAGGATACCAAATTTTAGTGTCGCTGCTATCTTTATCGAATGCCATTTCCAAGAAATAAACCGCATTAAAATAATCTTGGTTTTGGTAATAGTAAAATCCTTCTTGCTTAACATCGGTCTGAGCCAAAAGCAAATGAGGTAATAGAATAAAGGTTAAGAATCTTAAAAATTTCATAAAAAAGATGGACAAGCTAGGTAGTTAGGTCGAGAAATAGTACTGTGTTTGATAGTATGAATAAACGAAATTTCCCATGCTCCATAATTATTGGTCGCTTGAGAAAAATCGGAAACGTTTAAATCTAAATTTAATCCTACAAATGTTTGGTTATATTTTGTTCCTACAGCAAAAATAATAGCATCGGCTACTCTATAGTTAGCAGAACCAAAAAGAATAACATCCTGATCATTATTGTTAAGATCGTAACTTATTTCTGCTCCTAAAATAAGCTCTTTTTGTTTGTTCTGATTGCTAAAAAACAAAGAAGGATTTAGACTAACTTGATCGCTCATCTCTATCTCAAGAACAGAGAAAAAATGGTGCCTGAAAGACAAAATGTCTTCTTGGTTTAGAAAAGATCTGTTAGGAGAATTTAAATGAAAAACCGAATAACCTATTTGCAATTCTTTAAAGTTATCTATTCTAAACTCGCGATGTACCCCTAAACCTAAATCTACATACGATTTAGACAACGAGACAACCGACTCGCTTGGGTCTAAAAACACTAAATCAGTATAGTCAATATTTCTTTGGGCAAAGCCTAATGAAAGTCCTAATCTCCACTCAGAAATAGCTCTTGAATACTGAAGGTTTAGTTGAGTAAGAGAGAGGTGTGAGCTCCCAGATTGATCAAAAATAATTTGAGCTCCCAATCCGTTTTTTCCCAATGGAGCGTCTAAACTTAAAGAATTGGTGCTAAATGGTACTGTTACACTTGCCCATTGTTCTCTTTTTTGAGCTGTTATTCGCATTTTATCAGTGATAGAACCCGTAAAAGAAGGAGACACAAAAACAGGGTTTTTAGTCCACTGACTATAATGAACATCTTGAGCCACTAGAGTAGTAGACAGTAAAAAAAGTATGAGAGTAAAATACCTCATCGAACAAGTGTTATGTTTCCTTTACTATTAAACCTTTGGTCTGAGAAAGTACATTGAGCCTTTAGGTAATAATCAAAAACAGAAGAAGGCAGCAAGGAACCCCTAAAGTAGCCATCCCATTTTAAATTTAAATCGGAACTAGAAAAGACCATCTGCCCTAGTCTGTTATAGACCATTATGTCTATCTCAGCAATTAAAAGCTCGGGGTCTTTAATCTCAAAATAATCGTTAATTAAATCGCCATTGGGACTAAAAGCATTAGGAACTATAATCTTATCTGCAGTGCAGCAATCGTCCACAATTCTTGCGGTTACTTTTCCTATTCTGGTACAACCATTCGCACTAACCTGAACATAATAGTCGCCTGGAGTATTTATCAAAAAAGAATCGGTTTGTTGATTATTGATAAACGTTAGAGAATTGGACCAATACAAATCAGCATCATCAGTTGTAGAGGCAATTAAATAAACTTCGTTACTGCAGTATTCTAATAATGGGGTGTAATTTAAACTCACATCAGAAACTCTTATAGTTTGGGTTACCGTATCGTTGCAATTATAGGCCGTTCCTAGTCGAATATAAGTTATAGTATCTAGAGGAAAAGCCATCGTATTTGCAAGAGTTGAATCTTGTAAATAAGTAGACGGGCTCCAGCTATAATTAAAGCCTTGGTCAGAAGGAGCGCTTAACAAAACGCTATCTCCTATACAAATATCTTTTGTGGCTAGCTCTAGGTAAATATTCTCCCTTAAAGTAATCTCTAAACTAGCGGTATCAGAAATGTTGCAAGACAGCGAGTCTGTAATAATTAAAGTTGCTATAAATGTTCCTAAATTGGCATAGGTGTTTGACACCTGTTCTTGAGTAGAAGTTTGTCCGTCTCCAAATTGCCAAAAAGAAGTAAAGGTATTTTCAGAAACACTTAGGTTAACAAAATCGACTAAATTAGAGCAAGTAACTTCTGGGGCGCTGAAAGCAGCAGAAATATCGCTTTCTACAACAATATTTTGAACCAAAGTATCTTGGCAATTTTCAAAAGTTCCTACTAAATAATAAGTGTAATCCCCTGATCCGTCTGGAAAAAAAGTAGTAGAAACATCGTTTACGTTTAATAAATTTTGAGCTGGAGACCACTCATAGTCAAAACCAGGGAGAGCAACGCCAGTAATAGCTATGTTTTCTTGATTACAAACTATAATGTCATTTGCCTGATCATAAATATTAAACCTAATTTCAATGGGCTTAGTAATGCTATCAATAAAATTACATGAAGTAGGATCATTGGTATATAGGGTTACGTTAAAAACCCCTTCAGTTTGATAAGTATAGGTCGGATTAAATTCGGTAGACGTTTGTCCGTCTCCGAAGTTCCACAAATAGGAATTGTTTCCTCCTAAACTTAAATTTTCGAAAGCTATAGCTGGGTCGCAAGAGAAGGGAGTAACTTCAAAATTAGCTGTAGTTAATGGGAATTCTGGGTCAAATTTAAATACCGCATTATTACAGTTGGTAGAGTTATTTGTAGAAGAGTAAGCATTGGCTGTTGTAGGAAAGTCAGAATTACCACCACATCCGGCACAAACAGATTGATACACTACACCTTGCTTATCGAAACGACTTGTTCCTCCATCAACATGCTCACTAGAAACGTTTCCTCCAAAGAAAGATCCGTAAGACATAGTGTTTCCATTGTCTTCTAATATAATAAGGTAAAAGTCGCTACCATCTGTAGTAGACTGAAAAGCATCGAAAGTAGTGGAAAGATTGCTGGTGTTTCCTCCAGGTCCGCCATTTATAATGCCATTTGTATTTCCTCCCCATCCCGAGCAATAAACTCTATTGCAAGCATCTACTAAAAAGGCAGTTGGAGAAATGTCAATTTGGCCACTTCCCGATCCAAAAACAGTAGAAAAAATCTGAGTAGTTAGCTCCGGGTTTAGCTTAGAAATAAACTGACCGCTATTGGGTTCAGAAAAGTTAGCGTTAGAAACTAAGGTGAGATCTGGAGCTAAACTTTGTCCGAAAATATAAACATCTTCTTCGTTATCTAACTCGATGAAATATGCTTGGTCGTAGGCTGAAGAACCAAAATAAGTAGAAGACAAGACCGAAGATCCGTCTATTGCAAATCTAGCTATGAAAGCATCGGAACTCCCTCCCAAATAATTAGGTGCGTAAGAATTATTAAACGTTAGCATATCGTTAGAAGTGGTTCCTCCACTCACATAAATTTCATTGGCATTAAAAGACAAAGAATAAATAGCATCGTCTCCACTTCCGCCCCAATAAGAACTCCATTCTATTGATGTTAAATCATTGTCTAACTTTACAATTATTCCTTCTTGACCTCCGTTATTATTGGCTTGAATTGCTGCTCCAACAATTGGAAAATCAGTAGAGTATGTAGAGGATGCTATATAACAATTTCCTAATTCGTCAATGTCTATTTCACCTCTAATCTGATCGGCGTAATTGTACCTCAAAACAGCAGCATTGTTAAATCCGTCATTTCCTGAACCGCCTAAAAAAGTAGACGATAAAAGTTGAGAACCATCCTCGCTAAATTTAGAAACTACAATGTCGCAACCGTTATTGTAGTTAATTCCAATTCCGCCACCTAACAAGGGTGGGCCAGAATTAAAGGTGTTGTCATAACTATTAGCTGTAGAAGGATAGTCAACCGAACCAGTTGTTCCCATCATGTATAACTGGCTTTCAAAAACAATTAAACTATGAGGAACCTCATCAGAACTACCACCCAAATAAGTAGAATAAACTAAGCTAGAACCGTCTTGACTATACTTAGTTAGTACGATGTCAGTTCCGAAAATACCTCCATTATAATTAGTTTGATAAGCCCCAACTGTAGTAGGATAACCTATTGCAAAAGCTACTCCGCCAGCATATAAAAACCCCTGGTCATCATTAGTGGCTGTGAAGCCAAAGTTGCTAGAAGTGGAACCCGAAAAAGTAGAAAATATCATTAAAGGGTCAATAATCAAATCATATGTTTTATCGTAACCATCCGGAAACTGAAAGGACAATCTATTCTTTTTAAACTTAAAGCGACAAGCAACCTCAACCATCTCATTATCAATCATTTGATAGGCGAAAGGAGCTTCCTCTATTATGTGGTTAACGCTTGACTTAATAATTAGTCGTCCGTCGCTATCAATGCGTGCGTTGTCAATTCCTTCTAATCGTAATTTTATGTTGGAAGGGTCTGCTTGTTTTCGAACGACCCAATCGTATTTTAAGGACGATCCGAAGCCATATATTCTGTAGTCAATACCATCGTAAACATCGGTATAGGTGCTTTGCTCATACCTAGAAACATTAGAAGTGTTTGTCCCTCTTAAAAAATAATTGTGCTTTCCTTCTAACTCTTTAGAAAAAGACAACTTAGATAAATTTGCATCTAGAAACTCCCAAGAATAAGAATGAGCCTTAAGGGTAGTTATAGGAGTTAACTTGTCGTGAGCATCTTTAATTACTTGATGATCGACAAAGTTGAAGGTCAATTTATTGTTTTCTAAAAACAATGCCCCAGCTGGCAAATCTACTTTTGCTAATACATTTTGTTGGTACTGGCCTTTGTTTTCTACAAAGAAGCTAGAATGCGACTGACCATAACTATAGCCAATAGCAAGAAAAATGAAACATAAAAAAGGAGTCAAAAAACGCATAAATTCTTTAAGGAGGACTCTGGTTATATTATTTCTCTAAAGATATGGAATTTAATACAGTCATCAAACTGTCTTTTAATTGGGTGAATTCTTGAATATTTTGGTCTTTGATTGGCTTACCTGGTGGAAGCTTTTGTTTATAGGGATTTACTTGAACTCCGTTTTTCCAAAAACGATAGCATACATGAGGGCCAGTTGCCAAACCTGTTGAGCCTACATAGCCAATTACCTCTCCTTGTTTTACTCTTACTCCCGGGCGGATTCCCGATTTAATTTTACTCATGTGTAAGTATTGAGTGGTGTAAGTAGCATTATGTCTTATTTTAACATAATTTCCATTATTACGCTTATACCTAGCTTCGGTAACTGTTCCGTTTGCGGTTGACAAAATTTTTGTTCCCTTAGGAGCAGCGTAATCAGTACCCAAATGGGCTTTTATTCTTCCTGTAACAGGGTGTTTTCTTCTTTTACTAAAGCTAGAGCTTATCCTTGAAAAGTTTAAGGGTGCTCTCAAAAAAGCTTTTCTTAATGTCCCGCCTTTTTCGTCAAAATAATCTCCAAAATTTTCTTCCTCTTCGAAATAAAAAGCAAAATGGTCTTCATTTCTGTGATTAAAATTAGCTGTAATGACTTTGCCAATTCCAATAAACTGATCCTCTACGTACTTCTCTTCAAAAACGACATAAAAGTAATCGCCCTTTTGAATTCTAAAAAAGTCAATAGTCCATGCATAAATATTAGACGAGAGCTCATGAACTAGATCGTAACTCATGCTTTTAGAGGTTAGTGCATCCGACAAAGATGTTTCTATAACCCCACTTGCTTTACGAATTCGGACTTCTACTTCTTTCTGTCCTTTGTATACGTTTATGGTGTCGCCTATATCAAATACTACGTATTCGACAGCAGATATTTCGTAAATAAAATACCTGGCTTTTCCGATAGAATCGTTGTTACAAAGTACCGTGAAACTTTTGTTTACCCTAGCAGTTCTGAAATCGAAAATGCCTTTTGATTTATTAACTATTTTATTTATTTCTGGATGGTCAACATGATGATAATAGAGTAATTCCCCAAGGGTTTGGTTTTTCTCAATATTGCCTGTAATAACAGACAATGAGTCCACACAAATTTCGTATTCGAATTTACTAACAGGAATTTCTTTAGTAGCCTGCTCATTAGTTTGGCAAGAAATAAATAGTACTGATAAAAAAATGAAAATGCTGATCACTCTCGCTAAGGCCGTCTTATTTTGCATAAAATTATTCTTGTTTTTTTATCCTTCTTTTAAAGATTTCACTACCCATTGTCTACCCCAGTTTTCTTGCTCTTCTTGACTCCAAAGATTTGGGAAAAATATTCTTTTTTGAAAACGTGGCGGCAAGTACTTTTGCCAATTAGTTCCTCCAGTAGCATCAATATCCTCATCTTTAGATGACAAATACCTTACCGCTGACTTATAATGAACAAGAGGCCAATTTACGTTTACGTTTAAATCTAACAATCTTAACTGCTCAATTAAAGCAGGGTTTTTCTGATCAGAAGAGGATAAATCAAGATATTTAGATAATAGGTTTGTGTTTTTAAACTCATTGGCTTTTTCAACAAACATGGAGAAATATTTTTTCTCAAAGTTTTGAAGCATAAGCGTTTTTTTACCTGACTTAAGATCCATCGCACCATCTTTCCAGTAAAGGTGCTGTATTTGCTCCTCTATTGGCTTATCAATTAAAGATTCTCTTTTGTCTTTCTGGGTTAAGTGAATCAATTGGGTGCAGGCTAATTCTATCTGTCTGTATTGTGCGGATTGAAAACCGCTTGCAGGAAGTAAAGACATTCTAAATTTTAGAAATTGATCTTTTTCCATGCCGTCTACCATTATAGAGAACGATTGCGTCAGTGCTTCGAAATAATTATTTATTCGCTTTAAACGAACAGTAAAATAATTGGCATCTAAAGCGGCGTTCCAGCCCATATCCTGTCCTGAAGGACTGATCATTTTACCGTTGCTTGCAATCTGGTTTAGTTCGTTTAAACTAAGTTTAAAATACAATTCGGTTATCTGATGGTAGATGATGAAAATTTCTTCATCAGGAAAGTCTGTTTTAGGATGTTGGATGCTTAGTAACACATCTAGGTTGACATAATCCCAATAATTTAAAGGGTTTGCGTACAATAAACCGTCTAGATAAGAAGGTAAATCTTGGCCAATAGAAGCATACTTTTCTTCTAGCTCTTTAATCTTAGTTGATAAATTTTCAGGTAGATCCATATTTTTTAAAACTAATTTGGAAAATTAATAAATTTAGGCACTTGATTAACATACAATATTGACAATCTTTTTAGGCACAACAATAATTCTTTTAGGCTCTTTACCATCCAAGTATTTAATAGTCTGATCGAGTTCTAAAACTGTTTTTTCTATTTGGGCTTTATCCAAATTAGTTGGTAAGTCTAGAGTAAACCTCATCTTTCCATTAAACGAAACAGGGTATGTGAAGTTGTCTTCGACCAAATACTGTTCGTTAAAAACTGGCCATTGAGCCTGGGTTATAGATTCTTTATTACCCAATAGCTGCCATATTTCTTCGGAAAGATGGGGAGCGTAAGGAGAAAGTAAAATTGCAAAGTCAGAAATAATAGCCGACTTGTTACATTTTAATTCTGCCAATTCGTTCACACAAATCATCAGAGCGCTAACTACTGTGTTGAAAGAATACCTATCAATATCATCTGTTATTTTTTTGATGGTTTGATGCATCACTTTCCATTCTTTTTTATCTGGCTCTTGCTCAGAAACACAAAAATTATTTTGTTCGTCGTGCACTAATCTCCAAAACTTTCTCAAGAAATTATGTACTCCATTAATTCCTTTAGTATCCCATGGTTTAAACTGCTCAAGAGGGCCTAAAAACATTTCATACATTCGAAGAGTATCTGCTCCAAAAGTTTCCACTAAATCATCAGGAGTCTGCACATTGTATTTCGATTTAGACATTTTTTCTACTTCAAAACCACAGCAATATTGATTGTTATCGTTTAAAATGAAATCTGCATCTTTAAAATCTGAACGCCAATTTTTAAAGCCTTCTATATCGAGAATGTCATTATCGACTAAACTAATATCAACATGAATTCGGCTTGTTTTGTGCTCTTTTCTTTTTTCAAAACTTACGAAAGTATTAGTGTCGTTTATTCTATACACAAAACTGGAACGACCTAAAATCATTCCTTGATTTATCATTTTTTTGAATGGTTCTTGAAAAGAAATACAATCTATATCGTATAAAAATTTAGTCCAAAACCTAGAATATAACAAATGGCCAACAGCATGTTCTGCTCCCCCAATATATAAGTCTACCTGTCCCCAATAATCTGACTTCTCTTTGCTTACCAATTCGTTAGGGTTGTTGGCATCCATATATCTTAAAAAATACCAAGAAGAGCCTGCCCAGCCTGGCATAGTATTGTATTCCATCCTGTCGCCTTCAAAAACATTCCAATCCTCCTTTTTAGCTCTAGCTAAAGGTGGCTCTCCTTGCTCTGTTGGAAGGTATTTATCTACAGGTGGAAGATCTACATAGTTACCATCTTCTAATAAGTAAGGAATATCATCTTTATAATAAATTGGAAATGGTTCGCCCCAATACCTTTGTCTACTAAAGATAGCATCTCTTAATCGGTAATTGATTTTCTTTTTACCAATTCCTCTTGTCTCTATTTCTTCAATTGCTCTTTTTAATGCGTCTTTTACGCTTAGATCATCTAGAAAATCGGAGTTGTTAATAATAGAAGATTTGTCATCATTTGCCTTTTCGGAAATATCTACATCTTTAAAAATATTAACTATTTCTAAACCGAATTTATTGGCAAAATCCCAATCTCTTTGATCGCCACAAGGAACAGCCATTACAGCGCCTGTTCCGTAAGAAGCCAAAACATAGTCGGCTATCCAAACCGGAATTTTCTTGTTTGTAAAAGGATGGATTGCGTAAGATCCAGTAAAAACACCACTTACGTTTTTAACATCCGACTGCCTATCTCTTTCTGACTTCAAAGACGCTTGTTTACAATATTGGCTAACCAATTGTTGGTTTTCTTGAGTCGTTAATTTAGTAACTAAAGAATGCTCTGGAGCTATCACCATAAAACTAACTCCAAAAATAGTATCTGGTCTTGTAGTAAAAACTTCAATCGTTTCTTGATTTTTTTCCAATGAAAAATGAAGAGAAGCACCTACCGATTTGCCTATCCAATTTTTTTGAATTTCCTTAATAGAATCGGTCCACTCTAAATTATCTAAATCGTGTAGGAGACGGTCAGCGTAAGCCGTAATACGTAAAGACCACTGACGCATCCTCTTCTGCTCAACAGGATAATTCCCTCTTTCCGAGCGTCCGTCCTTAACCTCGTCATTTGCTAAAACGGTTCCTAGTTCCGGACACCAATTAACCCATGTTTGTGACAAGAATGCTAATCGATATTTTAAAAGCATCTTTTGTTTTTCTGATTCAGAAAAAGCTTTCCATTGTAACGCACTAAAGATGAAAACATCATCGTCGCAGCAAGCGTTGACCAGTTCATTTCCTTGCTTTTCGAAAATAGAAATAAGATCGTTAATAGGCCTAGCTTTATTTTTATCCAGGCAATAATAAGATTGATACAATTTTTTAAAAATCCATTGTGTCCACTTGTAATAAGAAGAATCAGATGTGCGAACCTCTCTATCCCAATCAAAAGAAAAACCAAGTTTGTCGAGCTGGGTTCTGTATCGTTCTACATTAATTTTAGTAGTTACGGCAGGGTGTTGCCCAGTTTGAATGGCATATTGCTCGGCAGGTAATCCGAAAGAATCGTATCCCATAGGATGCAAAACATTAAAACCATTTAGTTTTTTGTAGCGGGCAAATATATCCGAAGCAATATACCCAAGAGGATGGCCGACATGTAAACCTGCACCTGAGGGGTAAGGAAACATATCTAGCACATAGAACTTTTCTTTAGTGCTATCCTCACTTACCTTATAAGTAGAATGAGATTTCCAGTAATCTCTCCACTTACTTTCTATATTTTTAAATTGATAAACCATCGTTGAAAACAAATTTGTAGCAAAGTTAATTATTAAGCTATACTTACGCACAAAATTTTTACATTAGCATCTGCAATGAAACAAGCTCAAGAAAAACATATAAAACGTCGATTACGGACTTCCAGCTTATCTACTGTACTAAGCATTTCCATGGTTTTATTAATGCTAGGAAGCATGTCATTTATCTATGTCAATTCTCAAAGATTAACAAAATATATTAAAGAAAATATTGGAATTACCGTTATTCTTAACGACAATGCCAAAGCGGTTGACGTTCTCCAGTTTCAAAAGAATTTGGATGCAAATCCGGTTACTAAAATGACAACTTACGTTAGTAAAGAAGAGGCTGCCTCGGCCTTAACTAAAGAATTAGGCGAAGATTTTATGCAGTTTTTAGGCCACAACCCACTGTCTAATACTATTGATATATTTATGAATTCGGCTTATGCTGAAAGTGTAACAATTGAAGCCTTAGGACAAGAAGCTCTAAAAAACGAAATAGTAAAAGAAGTAAAATACCAAAAAGACTTGATTGACGCTATCAATCAAAACATGAACAAACTTAATTTAATACTAATTTGTTTTTGCGCTCTTTTATTAATCGTCTCTATTACTCTAATTAACAATACCATAAGGCTCACCGTTTACTCCAAGCGTTTTATTATTAGAACCATGAAGCTGGTAGGCGCAACAAATAGCTTCATAAGAAAACCGTTTGTAATGACAGGATTAAGGCAAGGCGTAATTGCTGGTCTTATAGGTGTTTTACTAATGATGTTGGTGCTTTTTGCAGTACAAAAAGAAATGCCAGAATTACTTCAACTACAAGACATACAAACAGTAATTATTATTTTTAGCCTGCTATTTGTTTTCGGAATATTAATAAGTACGTTCGTTACTCACTTTTCCGTTAACAAATATTTAAAAATCAAAGAGGAAAAACTTTATCATTAAAATTATGGAATTTAACTTCGGAAAAAGAAATTATCAACTAATGATTGTGGGCGTCTTGTTCATTATTCTAGGATATTTTTTAATGAGTGGCGGAAAATCGGAAGATCCTGCTGTTTTTAATCCAGAAATATTTAGTACTACCAGAATAACTCTATCCATCATTTCTATTATTATAGGAATGGCAATAGAAGTTGTCGCTATTTTGTATAAGGATAAAAATGCATAATATTCTATATGCAATCTTATTAGGTATTATTCAGGGCTTAACCGAGTTTCTTCCTGTTAGTAGCTCTGGTCACCTTGAACTAGCAAAACACATTTTTGACGATCAATCGTTAGCGAAAGAAAGTCTAATAATGACAGTTGTTTTGCATGCTGCAACGGCATTAAGCACTCTATTTATTTTAAGAAAAGAAGTCTTTCAAATATTTAATGGAATCTTTCAGTTTTGCAAAACATTTAAGCCAAATGAAGAGTTTTACTTCTCATTAAAAATTATCGTTTCGATGGTTCCCGCTGTTTTTGTAGGACTAGTTTGGGAAGAAGAAATTGATTCTCTTTTTAGCGGAAATATTTTACTCGTTGGTGCTATGCTATTAGTTACTGGCTCTCTTCTTTTTTTAGCAGACAGAGCTAAAACAACGGGCAAAAAAGTAGGCTTCATATCCTCACTAATCATAGGATTATCTCAAGCAATAGCAATATTACCAGGAATATCAAGGTCGGGCGCTACCATTTCAACTTCTGTTTTATTAGGAATTGATAGAGATAAGGCTGCACGTTTTTCTTTCTTAATGGTGGTTCCTTTAATATTTGGCAAAATGGCAAAAGACTTAGGCTCTGGAGATTTAACAGCTAGTGGTGACCAAACAGTAATGTTAGTTGCCGGATTCGTTGCTGCCTTTATTACTGGACTAATTGCTTGTAAATGGATGATTCGTCTAGTAAAGAAAAGCCAACTAAAGTACTTCTCTTTTTATTGTTTTGCGATAGGTGCTATTGCTATAATTTACAGCATAAGTTAATATGGAAAAAATAGATTACTTAGAAGGAAATGTCGTTCTAATTAACAAACCCTTAACCTGGACGTCTTTCGATGTGGTTAAAAAAGTAAGAAACATTTTAAGGAATCACTATAAGGTAAAAAAAATTAAGGTTGGCCATGCCGGAACTTTAGATCCTTTAGCAGATGGCTTACTGATACTTTGCACAGGCAAGTGGACCAAAAAAATTGAAGAATTTCAAAATCAAGAAAAAGAATATACTGGTACATTTGTGCTGGGAGCAACCACCCCTTCATACGATCTTGAGACAGAAGTAGACCAAACTTTTAACATCGAAAACCTCACTAAAGAAAAAATAGAGAGCAATACCGATTTATTTACTGGAGACATAGAACAAGCTCCTCCTGTATTTTCAGCTTTAAAAAAAGACGGTGTTCGATTGTACGAATATGCTAGAAAAGGTATCGAAGTAGAGGTTAAAAAACGTAACGTTCATGTCAGATCGTTTGAAATAACACGAATTGAACTACCTGAAGTGGATTTTAAAATCGCTTGTAGCAAAGGTACATACATTAGATCCATTGCTCATGACTTCGGGAAATCGCTAGAGAATGGAGCGCATCTTTCTAAGCTAACTCGTACAAAAATTGGAGCCTTTCAATTAGAAGAAGCTATCGATTTAGACGATTTTGAAAACATGATAGCTATATAGTACTTTAATCTGTCTTTTTATTTCCTATATTTGCGGGTTTGAGTAACTATTAATTTTATCATGATTAAAAGAAAATTATCCCAATTCGAGTTTGAATTACCTGACCATTTATTAGCAGACAGACCAAGTTACAACAGAGACGAGTCTAGGCTAATGGTAGTCGATAGAAAAAAAGGTACTATTGAGCACAAGCAATTCAAAGATATAATTGAATATTTTGATGAGGGCGATGTAATGGTATTTAATAATACTAAAGTTTTTCCTGCTAGGATGTATGGCAACAAGGAAAAAACTGGTGCAAGAATTGAAGTTTTCTTATTGAGAGAATTAAACAAAGAAAATCTGTTGTGGGATGTTTTGGTAGACCCTGCACGTAAAATTAGAATCGGAAACAAGTTATATTTTGGAGAAGATGATAGTTTAGTTGCTGAAGTAATCGACAATACAACTTCAAGAGGAAGAACTCTTAGATTTTTATTTGATGGTTCTTATGAAGAATTTAGACAAAAACTTAAGGATTTAGGACAAACTCCTATTCCAAAATATATTGATCGCGAACCTGATCAAGAAGACTTAGAGCGTTTCCAAACTATTTATGCTAAAAATGAAGGTGCAGTAGCAGCTCCATCAGCAGGATTACACTTTAGTAGAGAGCTATTAAAAAGACTTGAAATAAAAGGAGTAGATTTTGCAGAGCTAACCCTTCATATAGGACTAGGAACATTTAGACCTGTAGAAGTAGAAGACTTAAGCAAACACAAAATGGATTCTGAAGAAGCAATTATTAGTGCTGAAACAGTAGATATCATTAACAATGGTATAAAAAAGAAAAAGCGTATTTGTGCAATAGGAACAACATCTGTTCGTGCGGTAGAAACATCGGTAACTACAAATGGCTTAATGACTCCTTTTGAAGGTTGGACAAATAAGTTCATTTACCCTCCATATAACTTTGACATACCAAGTTGTATGATTACTAACTTCCACACACCAAAATCTACTTTATTGATGATGGTAAGTGCTTTTGGAGGTTTTGAATTAATTCAAGAAGCATACAAAGAAGCAATAAAAGAAGAATATAAATTCTTGAGCTACGGAGATGCAATGTTAATTTTATAAGTAGTGGATTCTTTTGTTGTAATTGTTGCTGGCGGTAATGGGTCTCGAATGGGGTCAGACATACCAAAGCAGTTTTTAGAACTAGATGGGAAGCCTATACTAATGCATACCTTAGAGAGGCTATATAGCATTACTCCTAATTCTAATTTTGTTTTAGTATTGCCAAAAATTCAATTCGAATATTGGCACACTCTTTGCGAAAAACACCAATTTAAATTCAATTACAATTTAGTGGAGGGAGGCGAAAGTCGTTTTCAGTCTGTTAAAAATGGGCTTTCTAAAATAAGTGCTAATTCATTAGTTGCTATTCACGATGGAGTAAGACCATTTATAAACAAGAGTGTATTCGAAAGTTGCATGAAAGAAGCTAAAAATAGAGGCGCAGCAATCCCAACTCTAGCAATCACCGATAGCATAAGAGAATTAGGCAACAACGGCTCTAAAATAAGAGATCGCAATCTTTTCGTAAGCGTACAAACGCCACAATGTTTTCAATCCCAAATTATTATAGAGAGTTACCAACAAGAATTTAAACCCTCTTTTACGGATGACGCCTCTGTTGTTGAAAATAATGGACATGAAGTTTCTTTAGTTAAAGGGAACAAAGAAAATATAAAGATTACAACTCCAGAAGATTTAAAAGTTGCTCTTAGCTTTATAAATCGTTAAGATTTAATGGACGAACTTTTGTGTTAGAAGTAAGCTCGAAAGTATCACTCAATTGAGTTAACACATTGATACCAGGGTTTTTTCCTTTTGCAAAAGTTCCTAAGTCGTCTAAGCCTAAAAATTCAGCTCCATTTTTACATGCCCACATTATTAATGTATTAATGTCTACATTTTGATATTTAGAAATAACAATCATTTCTTCTAAGATGCTTAAAGAGTCGTTAGAGGCTAGACTATCTGTTCCTATAGTAATTTTACAATTTGCAGCTGCAAAATCAGCATAGTCCGGAAGACGATTTTCGATGTATAAATTAGCCTTAGGGCAAGTGCACCAATAAAAACTTTCGCTATTTGAGTTAACCCATTTCATGTCTTTAAGACTAGAAAAAGTGTTATGCACTAATAGGGTTTTTGCGTTTGGTAAATGAGGGAAAGTAGACCGAATCGCACTTTTTCCAGTTTTGGTGAAATAATGAACATTAGTTAATGTTTCAAAAAGCAATCCACTTCGATCTAGAAACATTCGATCTTCTGTCTCCGTTTCTTGATTATGAATACTAAGTAAGCCTCCACGATTGTAATTCTTAATAAGGGCAAACAATTCGTTTGAAACGGAATAATTAGCGTGAGGGACTAATGAACTTGGAGTGTTGCATTGCTTTTCTAATTGAAGGCCATTATCAAAAACTTGATTTGCTAATTCGGGATTTAAGGAAAATAACTCTATAAACGTATGGTAGTAAATAGAACTGTTTTCTTTGACTTTAAACGTATGATTAGTATTAGAAATGTCTGCTACTGCAACAATACCATTTTGACGCATTTGAGCATCAGCCTTTTCTATTTCAGAGTCAATTAATTGTTGTTCTGTTTTTCTTATGTGAGGAATTTGTGAAATAAAAGCTGGCAAACCCGTTTCTCTTTCTAACTTAGATTTAAGGTGAGATAACTCAAGATGACAATGAGTATTTATAAATCCAGGACATAAAGCGCCATCAATTTTTTTGATTTTATGCGCAGGAACAAGGCCTTTATTTTTAAGAACATCGACAATGTTTCCATGAGAGTCCACCACTAAAATACCTGATTTTATTGGTTCAGAATTGCCGGTAAAAAGTATATCGCTTTCAAGATAGTGCATGATAGTACAAAGATACTATCTTTGTGCCATGTCTGAAGACAAAAAAAACATAAGATTACTTACGCTCAATGAGTTAAAAGATTTTTTCACTGAAAATAATCAAGCTGCATTTAGAGCTAAACAAGTGTACGAATGGCTATGGAAGAAATCCGCATATTCTTTTGATAAAATGAGTAATTTATCTCAACCAGTAAGAGATTTATTAGAAGCAAATTTTGTTATAAATCATGCTACAATTTCAGAAGAACAAAAAAGCGCTGACCATACTATTAAATCAGCATTTAAATTATTTGACAATAATAATGTAGAAGGAGTACTGATCCCTACAAAAACCCGAGTAACAGCATGCATTTCATCGCAAGTAGGATGTAGTCTTACTTGTGCATTTTGTGCCACAGGCACCTTAGACCGACTAAGAAACCTGACTGCAGACGAAATGTATGATCAGGTATTCATGCTAAATGAACAAGCTCTAAAAAACTACAAAAAAAAGCTTTCCAATATTGTTTACATGGGAATGGGCGAGCCTTTGTTAAATTACAAAAACATGCTAGAGTCGGTTGAGAAAATAACCTCAGCAGACGGACTCGGCATGTCTCCTAAAAGAATAACAGTTTCTACAGCAGGAATTGCTAAGCTGATTAAAAAGCTTGGTGACGATGATGTTAAATTTAACTTAGCTGTTTCTCTTCATGCTGCAAATGATTTAAAGCGAAATCAGATAATGCCAATTAATGAGCAAAATTCGCTCGACTCTTTATCAGAGGCAATTGAGTATTTTTATGAAAAAACAGAAACAAGGTTAACTTACGAATACATCATTTTTAAAGATTTTAATGATGAAATACAAGATGCTATTGAATTGTATGAGTTTGCTAAAATAACGCCATGTAAGGTTAATATAATCGAATATAACCCAATAGACGGAGGTAAGTTTAAGCAAGCCGACAAACAAAAAGTAGATCGATTCGTTGAGTTTTTAGAAAGTAGAAATATGATTGTAAACGTAAGGCGAAGTAGAGGAAAAGATATCGATGCAGCTTGTGGCCAATTGGCTAACAAATTAATTAAATAAGGATCCAATTGGTCTTTCTTAAAGACTGTCTTATTTGTATCTTAGCACCCAAAGTTAAAATCCATGAGTGTCGTTAATCAAATAAAATTTCCTGTAAAAAAAGAAATGCTACTCTTTGAAAAAAAATTCAAAGAATCAATGGGCAGTTCTGTTCCTTTGCTAGACACTATAACCCATTACATTATTAAAAGAAAAGGGAAGCAAATGCGCCCTATGTTCATTTTCCTTTGCGGAAAAATGTTTGGTAAAATTGATGAAAGCACTTATAGAGCAGCTTCTTTAATAGAATTGCTTCATACGGCAACATTGGTACATGATGATGTGGTAGATGACGCAAATTTAAGGCGAGGTTTTTTCTCTATCAATGCAATATGGAAAAATAAAATTGCTGTTTTAGTAGGGGATTTTCTTCTGTCTAAAGGTTTGCTTCTGTCGCTAGAAAACGAAGATTATTCTTTACTACAAATTGTTTCGAGAGCAGTAAAAGAGATGAGTGAAGGCGAACTTCTTCAAATTGAAAAAGCTAGAAAACTTGATATTGAAGAGCCTGTCTATTTCGAAATTATTCGTAAAAAAACAGCAACTCTTATTGCAGCATGCTGTGCTTGTGGAGCGAGTGCGTCTGATCAAAAGCAAGAAACAATTGATAAAATGCAAGAGTTTGGAGAGCTAACAGGAATTGCTTTTCAAATGAAAGATGATTTATTCGATTATTATAATAACGACATTATAGGTAAACCAACAGGTATTGATATTAAAGAGCAAAAAATGACACTGCCTCTTATTTATACCCTTAATAATATCGACACTAAGAATAAAAAGTTCATAATTAAAACTATCAAAAATCATAATACTGATAGAGAAAGAGTCGAAAAAGTATTAGAAATAGTTAAAAAGAATGGTGGCATAGAATACACTATTGAAAAAATGAAAGAGTATCAGCAGAATGCTTTAAAAATTCTGCATACATTTGAAGACAATGATGCAAGAAATTCTTTAGAATTACTACTTAACTACGTCATTGATAGAAAAAAATGATTAATCAAGAAACAAAGGATCTTATAATAGAAACTGCCCGCATTGAAGAGGTTGTTTCTGACTTTGTTGTGCTTAAAAAAAGAGGGGTAAACTTCATTGGAAATTGTCCTTTTCATGATGAAAAGACTCCTTCTTTCACCGTCTCTCCTGCCAAAGGTATTTATAAATGTTTCGGATGTGGAAAAGGTGGATTTTCTGTCAATTTCATGATGGAACATGAGCAAATGGATTTTCCGAGTGCTCTTCGATATTTAGCCAAGAAATATAATATTGTAGTTGAGGAAAAGAAACTAACTCCTGAAGAGTTAGAAAGGTCAAACAAAAGAGAATCTCTATTAGTAGTTACTAATTACGCAAGTGAGTATTTTCAAAAACAACTGCACGAAACACAAGAAGGAAAAGCAATCGGGCTTTCTTATTTTAAAGAAAGAGACGTAAGTTCTGAGATGATTTCTAAATTTCAGCTTGGATACAATCCTAATAGTTGGGATGCATTTACAAAACAAGCATTAGCCGATTCCTATAAAAAAGAATATTTAAAAGAGTCTGGTCTTAGTATTTTTAATGAAAGGAAAGCCTTTGATCGCTTTAAGGGAAGAGTAATGTTCCCTATTCATAGTATTTCAGGAAAGGTTTTAGGCTTTGGAGGTAGGATATTACAGCAAGAAAAAAATGCTGCAAAATATGTAAACTCACCTGAAAGTGATATTTATCACAAGAGTAATATTCTTTATGGCATCTATTTTGCTAAACAGCAAATTATTAAAAATGATAATTGCTATTTAGTGGAAGGCTATACGGATGTTATTTCTATGCATCAAGCAGGAATAGAAAATGTAGTTGCATCTTCGGGAACGGCCCTTACTGCTAATCAGATAAAACTGATTGATAGATTTACTAAAAACATTACTATACTATTTGATGGTGATGCGGCGGGTATTAAAGCTTCTTTTAGAGGGATTGACTTAATTCTTCAAGCAGGAATGAATGTCAAGATATTATTATTTCCTGATGGGGAAGATCCGGATAGCTTTAGCAAAAAGAATGGGGATGTTAAAACCCAAGATTTTGTAAAAAATAATACTAAAGATTTTCTGACTTTTAAAATTGAACTTTTAAAAGAAGAGGTTAAAAACGATCCTGTAAAAAAGGTCGGTATGATAAAAGAAATAGTAAGATCTATTTCTCTAATTCCTGATTCGATAACCCAGCAAGTTTATATAAAAGAAAGTAGCCGACTATTAGAAATAAACGAGCAAGAAATTGTTAAAGAAATAAGAAGCGCAAAATCTTCTTTTCAAAACAAACCAATTCGTAAAGAGGCTACACCTCAACAAAGCTCTACTCCTGTAAAAGTAAAGACCAAATCTTATCATCAAGAGCAAAATATCATCCGTTTCTTGTTAAGCTACGGAACCCATGAAATAGAATTTGTCGATATAATAGAAGAAATATCGGAAGCAGGTAACAAACGTGTAAGAGAAGAAAAACACACCTCAACTGTTGCTCAATTTGTTTTAGAAGAACTAGATGAAGAAGGCGTTTACTTTGATGATTCTGATTTTCAATTTATTTTCGATGCTTTTCAAGTCTTTTTCAAAAAAGGTGAAATTATTGATCAGGGTTATTTCCTAAAGCATGAGAAAAATAATATTAGTCAGGCCTCAGTAGATACTATTTTTTCTAAATATACATTAAGCGAAAAGTGGAAAAGCCACGGAATACATACCGTAACAGAAGACATGCAACTTAAGTTGGCGGTAGAATCTGCTATTTATGCTTTTAAGATTATTAAAATTGAAATTGCTATAGATAAGCAAAGGAATACGCTCGATAATTTGGAGATGGATGAACAAATTGAGGTGATGACAATAATCAACTCTTACCTTCAAATCAAAAAAGAAATCTCAAAAAAACTAGGAAGGATTATCCTTAAATAATCTGGATTACTTTATATCTTTCAATCTTAACTGAAGAGAGACAACTCCATTCCATTCATTTTCTTCAATACAATAACAAATATCAAAGGATTGATTTCCGTTGGTGACATCTAGCTTAGGGGCCATTCCAAAACCAATTGCATTAATTTTATTGCTTTTTTTAGAATCGGTAATCGATAACTTCAAATGAGTTTGGTCTTTGCCAATTGCTTTACCATAGCCACTATCAAAAATATTTTCGGTGATAAAAACTGGCCTTCCATTACCTGGCCCAAATGGTGCCATTTGCTTAATTAATCGATAGGTCTTATGATCGATTTCATTAAAATCTAAGGTGTTGTCTATTAATATTTCTGGATGTAACTGATCTTCAGTTATCGATTCGCTTACTGCCTTTTCGAAAGCTTCAATAAATAGACTTAAGTTTTCCTTTTTTATAGATAGGCCTGCAGCATATTTATGTCCGCCAAACTGCTCTACTAAATGAGCGCAAGCATCTATTGCATTGTACACATCAAAACCCGACACAGAACGAGCAGAGCCTACTAGAAAGCCTTTGTTTTCTGTAAGAACAATAGTTGGTCTATAATACTGCTCTATAACTCTAGAGGCAACAATTCCTATAACACCTTTATGCCAATCTGATTTAAACACAACCGTAGATTTTCTTTCTGGCAACACCAATTGCAAAGCTTCTTCTGTTATAGAAGCATCTAGTTCTTTTCTGGTTTTATTATTGGCTTCTATTAATTGAGCTAATTCTAAAGCAAGCTGATAATCGGTTTCAATTAATAATTCTACTGCTTTTTTTGCGTGGTCGATTCTTCCTGCTGCATTAATTCTTGGAGCAATTCCAAAAACAACATCGGAAATAACATACTCTTCTTTATGTCTTTGACTAGCAGCAATTAATGCTTTTAAGCCTGGCCTAGGGTTAGTGTTTATTTGTTTTAAGCCATAGAAAGCCAATACCCTATTCTCTCCTGTGATTGGCACTATATCGGCAGCGATACTAACAGCAAGCAAATCCATTAAATGAGTTATTTTTTCAAACTCAATATTTTGATCAATGCAATAAGCCTGTATTAATTTAAAGCCTACACCACAACCAGATAGCTCGGTGTATGGATATTCGCAATCTTCTCTTTTAGGATCGAGTACAGCAACCGCATTTGGTAAAGTTAATCCAGGACGGTGGTGATCGCAGATTATAAAATCTATGTTTTTTTCATTAGCATAATCAACTTTTTCATTGGCTTTAATACCACAGTCTAAAGAAATAATCAGTGAATAATTATGTTGGGAAGCATAATCAATTCCCAAAAAAGAAACACCATAACCTTCATTGTATCTATCCGGAATGTAATAGTGAGCGTTAGCGCAAATCTGCTTTAAAAAAGTATGCATCATAGAAACTGAAGTAGTTCCATCGACATCATAATCTCCGTAAACTAATATTTTTTCATTATTGGAAATGGCAGTATGTAACCTATCTACCGCAACCCTCATATCCTTCATTAAAAAAGGATCATGAAGATGGTCTAATTGAGGTCTGAAAAATAGTTTTGCTTCTTCGAAAGTGCTAATATCCCTTTGAGCTAGTAATGTCGCTATAATAGGCGGAACACCTAAGCTTTCTTTAAAAGATTGGACTACCTCAAGATCTGGAGTAGATTTTATGGTCCATTTAGTCGTCATTGTTTTGATTCATTATATGAGTCTGTAATAAAACAGAATGTTTGTGAATTAATTCAAATAACTCTGAAACCATGCTCTTGTCTATCTCCTTACTATTTGCCCAGTCTTGTCTTGTTTTGATAATTTCGAACCACCTCTGAATTTGTAAAATAGTAACTCCGTTTTGTTTTTTAAATCTCCCAATTTCTTTAACAAGCTCAGTTCTTTTACCTATCGTGTTAATGAGCTCATTATCGATAGCGTCAATCTTCTGGCGAATTACATCTAATTGAGAATTAAAATCTTGATTTTGGGCTACTTCTGTTCTTAAAACTAAGGATTGAATCAATTGGTTTAACTGATCAGGCGTTATTTGTTGTTGAGCATCACTTAATGCTATTTTAGGATTAAAATGAGTTTCAATCATAAGGCCATCCATATTTAAATCCATGGCAGTTTGAGAGACTTCTTTAATCATAGTCGGGCTACCAGAAATATGACTTGGATCGCAAATAATTGGCAGGTCGGGGTGCATTCTTTTTAGCTTTATAGCTAATTCCCATTTTGGTTCGTTTCTGAAAATAGATTGTTCAAGAGTAAAAAATCCGCGATGAATTGCCGCAATATCTTTAACCCCTACCATCATAAGCCTTTCTATTGCTCCCATCCATAAACTTAATTCAGGATGAAGCGGATTCTTAACCATAACGGTTGCGTCAACTCCTTTTAGGGCTTCGGCAATTTCTTGTACATAAAAAGGATTAACAGTTGTTCTAGCGCCTATCCACAACACATCAATATTAGCTTCTAAACACTTTTCTACATGCTCTGGAGTGGCTACTTCTGTAGCAACTTTTAAATGTGTTTGACTTTGTACTTCTTTTAACCATTCTAAGGCTGGTGCTCCAACTCCTTCAAAAGAGTTAGGACGTGTTCTTGGCTTCCAGACGCCTGCTCTAAAAATAGAAACGTCTTTACTAAGGCTCTTGGCTGTAGTAAGCATTTGCTCCTGGCTTTCTGCGCTACAAGGGCCAGCAATTATTAAAGGTTTTTTTAATTGGTTAGGGTTAAAAATCATTCCTTTTTTCCTTCTAAAATAATTACAAATTCTCCTTTAGGGTCTTTCTCTTTAAAGTGAGTGATAACTTCAGATAAAGAACCTCTTACTGTTTGCTCAAACTTTTTACTTATTTCTCTTGAAACCGATACATAGCGATCTTGTCCCATAAATTCGGAAAATTGATCTAAGGTTTTGATTACTCTGTAAGGAGATTCGTAAAAAATCATTGTTTTGGTTTCTTGTGCTAATAATTGAAGCCTAGTTTGGCGACCTTTCTTAACAGGCAAAAAACCTTCAAAAACAAATTTTTCACATCCTATACCTGAATTAACTAAAGCAGGAACAAAAGCAGTTGCACCTGGCAAACAATCGACTTCAATATCGTTTTTAATACATTCTCTTACTAAAAGGAAGCCAGGATCTGATATGGCAGGTGTACCAGCATCGGAAATCAAAGCAATCGATTCTCCTGTTAAAATTTTATCTACCCACTTTTGCAAAGAACGATGTTCGTTATGCATGTGATTAGAAGACATTGGGGTTGTTATAGAATAATGACTCATCAATTTTGCACTCGTACGAGTGTCTTCAGCAAGTATTAAATCTACTTCGTTAAGAACTCTTTGAGCTCTGAAAGTAAAATCTTCTAAATTACCAATAGGTGTAGGTACCACATACAATTTTGACATGGTACAAATTTACATGAAAAAGGGGTAAAATTCTAACTCCGGACTGATTCTTATAGTAGGCGCAGGAAGTTTAATATAATTAAGCCAATGCTTCCATTTTCTAGCTCGAGGAGAGTCCCACTTTTTTAAAACTTGAAGCATATCGTAATCTAGAGATATGTATATTTCATTATTACCACCAACCTTAGTATTAGAAACAAGAGTCTGAGTGTCATCTAAACCAAAGCCTATAGCTATTCCTACATCAATACCTTTCTTTTTAAAAGGATAAACACTAAGCCAATAAGTTTGGTTTACATAATCGTCTTGGTAGGCATGTTTATAAGGTGGAGAGTCTGGTTTTTGTATAGTCCCTAACTCCCAATATGTATTACTCCTTTTATAATAACTAAACTTAAAATCGACATATTCACCAAGCGGAGAATATCGTTCAAAATAAGGAACAAATGCTCCGATAGTCCCAGCACCATAATCCCACACACTAAAACCCCATGAAGGAGCGTATGCATCTTTCATTTCTATAGACAACTGGATAAACGAACCCATGGCAGCGCCATACAAATATGATTGCCTTTCTTTTACGCCAGACCATTCTAATGACGACTGGAAAAGGTCAGCGACTAAAATTCCACCAAAAAAATGGCCTCCCTTATCTATATTTTTTGCGTAACGAAGATCAGAGCCATCGTCAAAATGAAATTCACTTGATTGATCACTCCACCAAGCATTCTGAATATAGATGTAAGAACCACCTAAAACAGCCACAGCACTTCCTGCTGTTAAAGATAATCGTCCGTAATTAACAGAAGAAGTATCTTGTTGACCGTAACAGGAAGATACCATAATAATTGATGACAGAATAGCAAGAAAAAAGGTTCTCATTTAAATTAATTTAAATCAATGCTTACATTTGCCAAAGTTAATACATTGTACAATCTAAAAGGTATAATAAATTGCAAAAAGGAAAATTAGAAATAATTTGTGGCTCTATGTTTTCTGGCAAAACAGAAGAGCTTATAAGAAGAGTAAAGCGAGCTAGATTCGCTAAACAAAAAGTAATTGTCTTTAAGCCTAGTATAGATACTAGGTTTAATAAAGATAAAATCGTTTCTCACGACTCTAGCACAATTGACTGTGTGGTAATTAACAAGCCTATAGAAATGGTTACCTTAGCTGCAAAATATGATGTAATAGGAATTGATGAAATTCAATTTTTTGATGATTCTATTATAGATTGCTGCAACACACTTATACAAAAAGGAAAAAGAATAATAGGAGCTGGACTAGATATGGATTACGAAGGAAACCCCTTCGGACCAACCCCAAAGTTGTTAGCCATTGCTGATGAAGTTAGTAAGGTTAGGGCAATTTGTACCAAATGCGGAAAATCAGCTAATTTCTCTCATAGAATAGTAGCCGGAGAAAGCCAAGTTATGCTAGGCGAAAAAAACGAATACCAACCAAGATGTCGAAATTGTTTTATTAAATAAGTCATATGCCACAAAATCACGAAACCATTCTGTACGTTGACTTAAAACAATTGCAAAAAAATTACACCTATTTAAAAAGTCTACTATCAAAAAATACTAAAACGATTGCCGTTGTTAAGGCCCACGGATATGGTTTAGGAGACATTGAAATAAGTCAAAAGTTAGAAAAACTTGGAGTAAACTCTCTATGGGTAGCAGATTTTGAAGAAGGTGTTAATCTTAGAAAAAACGGAATAAAAATCCCTATAATAGTAGCAAACCCTGGCGCAAAAAGCCACCAAACCATAATTGACAACAAACTAGAGCCAGTAATTTACAATTTGAGACTTTTGTCTATTTATATTGAAAGTAAAACTGCACTAAACATTCATTTAAAACTAAATAGCGGAATGAATCGCTATGGTTTTGACTCCGAAGATATTGAAGAGTTAGTTTTGTTACTGCAAAAAAATCCTTTCTTAAAAGTGTCTTCTATTTGTTCTCACCTATCATCAAGTAATGACCCTAGTCAAGACGGGTTTTCAGAAAAACAAATAGTGTTATTTGAAAAAGCCTATACTAAAATACATCAAGGATTAGGATATAAAACAGACACCCATATTTTAAATAGTAATGGTGTTTTAAGGTTTGCAATAAAAGATAATACTGTAAGATTAGGAATTGCTTTATATGGCATAACAGAAAACCCTAATCTAAAACAAATCTGTTCTTTACACTCTACTATTTCTCAAATAAGGAAAATAGAAAAAGGTGCAATAGTAGGATACCAAAATGCATTTGTTGCCAAAAAAGAAATGAAAATTGCACTCATACCTATTGGATATGGAGACGGTATTAACCGAAAATTAGGAGAAGGGCATGGATCAGTTTTGATTGCTAATAAACTTTGTGCTATAATTGGCCAAGTGAGCATGGATAGTCTAATGGTTGATATTAGCAGCAGTGATGCTAAAGAAGGAGATGAAGTTATTTTATTCGACAATCAACTTACACTGCAAAAGATAGCTAACGACTTAGATACGATTCCTTATGAAATAATGGGCACTCTAAATAGAAGAATAAAAAGAGTCTACTTAGACGAGTAAGCTGAAAACGTAGCCGAAAGAAATACATACAAAATTGCCGAATTATGGTTTTGCAAAAATGAATCGCTACACATTGCCAACAAAAACAATACAGGAAATAACATTCTTATTTTAGAAAAACTTCTGGCTTTATATTCCTTTATCTGAAAATAAAAAATTAGGATTAAAAGTGTTAGTCCTATTATTCCTAACTCAAAGAACACAAACAAAAAGTTATTGTGAGGTGTTTTGTGTTGCGATTGTAAACTTGCAACAGCATGATTTCCCACAGTAGAAATCTCCTCAACAAAACTGCCTGTTCCATAACCAATAAATGGTTTTTCTTTTATTTTTTCAATCGAGTATTTAGCTAAATTATATCTGGTAGAAATCGAATTATCTTTATTTGTGTCAAATTCTAATACGTTAGTATAAGTAGCATTAACTCTTCTATTAAAATCGGCTGAATAATTATAACTAACAAAAAGCATGATACAAATTGCAGCTATAGAGGCCAACAAAGCAAGTCCGTTTTTAGCAAAAAAATAGAAGGTGAAAAAGAAAGCTATTATTATAAATAAAATATGACCAGCTCTTCCAGGCTCTGTATAAAGGCTTGCAACCATTAATAAAGAACTTATAACAAGCAAAACTTTAGCCTTCTTATGTGCAATTTTAAATATAGCTGTGCAGCAAATAAGAAGTGCAAAAGCAAGAAATAAATTATGGTAATTATAATCCATAAAAGAAGACATGCTATAAGAATTAGAAAATATCTTATCTAATTTTGCCAATCGAGGAATTATTTTATTGCTTATTAACAAGGCCAAAACAGAAGAAAAAGTAGTTGCTGATAAAAATGCAATTACAGAATTTCTGATTGTTTTTTGGTTAAAATTTGAGCTATATAAAATGGGAAGAAAAAGTAATAATGCAGTTTTTTCTAGGGTCCAGGAAGCGTTGGAATGAAAGTCCCCCCACAATAAACCAACAATATATAAAAGAAATAAAGCTATTACAGACAGCATCCAATTACTAGAAAAGATGGTTTGTAATTTGTTTTTTACGTTTCCTTCAATCAACCAAACTATTGAAATAGTAAAGATTAGCAAATCGGTAACGAATATAGAAATGGGCATAAAGAAGGCTAACAAAATAAGAAGAAAGCCTTGTACTTTATGAAGCGTAATTTTCATTATTTAATAGTGTCACCTTTAAGGATACTAGAATATTCTAAAGGATCGCTTAAAATTTCTACTGCCCTTTTAACCTCCTCATCGTACTTTATTGATGATTCTGCACTTCCTCTTTGGTAGTAATATTTAGTAACTATTTCAGACTCTAAAAGCTCGCTAATTTCATCTTGAAAACGAACGATATCATTGTTTTTAGACTCATTCATTTGTTGCTCTAAAATCTCAATTTGATCTTTCAATTCTTCAAAATATTTTTCATCTTCAGCTTCCTCAATTAAATCTTCAATAGCCATTTCTGTTGTAGTTTGATATTCGTAGTCTTTATCCATTAAAAACTGCTTAAAGTCTTCATACAATGTGGAATCAACCTGGAAATCATTAACAGAAGCGATCGAGTCATTTTCTCTATAAAATTGATTGCTAAAATCGAAAATTAAGTTTTTAGAAATCATACTTCTAAAGATGTTGCTAAACGTTTTACGCTCTAACGATAAGTCTGGGGTAACGCCTCCTCCATCATAAACGGTTCTACCACTTCTAGTGTAGAATGGAGTTCTTAAGCTGTCTGGGGTCTTCCCTACGCTTCCGTCTTCGTTGCGATTAGAATAATCTAAAGCTTGAATGCATCTTCCACTAGGAATATAGTATTTAGCTGTAGTTACTTTTAATTGGGCATTGTAGCTTAATTTTCTTGTTTGTTGTACCAATCCTTTTCCGAAGCTACGCTGACCTAATATTATACCTCTATCAAAATCTTGAATTACGCCAGAAACAATTTCGGATGCTGATGCAGAACGGCTATTAATCAAAACAATTAAAGGAATTTCCTTGTCTACTGGTTCATTTCTTGATTTATAGGTTTTGTCCCATTCGTCAATTTTACCTTTAGTTTTTACAATTACCTCTCCTTTGTCTACAAATATATTTGCCGTATTAATTGCTTCATTTAAGAGGCCTCCTGGGTTACTTCTTAGATCTAAAATAAGTCCTTTAACTTCATTATCAGACTTCAACTCATCATAAGCCTTAATCACATCTTTACTAACATTTCTAGTAAAAGAACGCATTCTAATATATGCAACTCCATCCCCTACCATAGCAGAATAAGGTATGCTACTTACCTTTATTTCTTCTCTAGTTAAGAGTACTTCAAATGGCTTCTTTACACCTACTCTTTCAATTAGGACAGTTACGTCAGTATCAGCCTGACCCTTAAGCATTTTGCTAATGTCTGAAGTAGACTTATCTTTTGCTGACTCCCCTTCAATTTCTAGAATTTTGTCACCTGCTTTCAACCCTGCCTTATCAGCAGGTGAATTTTGATATGGTTCTCTAATAAATACATAGTTATCTCTAGACATAATAACAGCACCAATACCACCATACTGGCCAGTTGTCATGAATTCAAAATCTTCTTTTTCCGATTCTGGGATGTAAGTGGTGTAAGGATCTAGAGATTTTAACATGGCGTCCATAGCAGTTTTCATGAGATCTCCCGGATCAGTTTCATCGACATAATAAATATTAAGTTCTTTGTACAGAGAAGTGAAAATATCAAGATTTTTAGAAATTTCGAAGAAGCTATCTGCAAACCCGAATGACATAAACGAACCAATTGCAATAGACGCAATTATTAAATACTTTTTGAGTTTTTTAATCATTTTTATGGTATTGGGTCATGTCCTTGTCCTCCATAAGGATGGCAAGAACTAATTCTTTTTATAGTTAACCAACCGCCTTTAAATGGTCCATGCTTTTGAATTGCTTGCAAACCATAATCAGAACAATTGGGTGTGTATCTACATCGTGGTGCTAAAAGTGGCGAAATAGCTCCTTTGTAAAACAATATTATCATTCGAAAAATAAAAGAAATGATTTTAATCATACTTTTGAGATAAACGTTGTAAAGTTAAACATATTTTATCATGAATCTCTTTATAGTCGAGCACCTTATTTTCGGAATAGAGAATAGCCAAATTAATAGATACTTTTTTTTGAATAAGTTGATCAATAAGTGTTTGTTTATGCAAACGGAAGGACTCTCTAATCAATCGTTTAATTCTATTGCGATCACAAGCTTTTGGAATTCTTCTTTTGGGAACACTAATCAATGTTTGGAGTGGTAATTGTTGGCCAGTAACTTCGGTCCAAAGTAATTTTATTGGACGATCAGAAATCTTTTCACCTTCGGAAAAAATTAAGTCAATACTATCTTTTTGACAAAGTTTTTCGTTTTTTAAAAATGAATTAGAACTCATGAAACGAAGATTAAGATAATGATTTAACTTATCGCTTATTGACCTTCTTAACGTAGTGGTCAATTGCCATAGTCATTGATGGAGATTCCGGACTTGGAGCTTTAATGTCAAGCCTTAAGCCTGCATCCTCAACTGCTTTAGAAGTTGTAAGTCCGAATGCAGCAATAAGAGTTTTGTTTTGTTTAAAGTCTGGAAAGTTTTGGTAAAGTGATTTGATACCTGAAGGGCTATAGAACACTAAAATATCATAGAAAACATCTTCTAGATTTGATAAATCACTACAAACAGTTCTATACATTACTGATTTAGTAAAGTTAAAGTCGTTTTCAGATAAAAATTCTGGAATACTGTCTTTCAAAATGTCTGAACATGGGAGTAAAAAATTACTTTCCTTATGCTTTTTAAATACCGTAAGTAAATCTTCAATCTTTTGTTTTCCGATAAAAACCTTACGTTTTCTGTATGTAATATACTTTTGTAAATAATAGGCTATTGCTTCAGAAACACAGAAATATTTCATTTCTTCAGGAACAGTTATACGAGTTGCCTCACACATTCTGAAAAAATGATCCATTGAATTTTTACTAGTAAAAATTACAGCATCGTGACTTAGAATACTTATTTTTTGCAGACGAAATTCTTTTGCTGTAAGACCTTCAACATGAATGAATGAACGAAAATCGATCTTTAGTTTACAACGCTTAGCTAAATCAAAATAAGGTGACTTATCCGATTCTGGCTTGGGTTGGGATACTAAAATGGTTTTAATTTTATTCTCTTTCAAAGTGGGCATCTATCTTTCTGTTTTAAAATAAAACTTGCTAACTAATCTTATTTACAAATAGCAATAACGGTAAAATTTCAAGTGCGCAAAGATAGACAATAATGTGTGTTTTGGAAAAGGAAGTCTTAAAAAAACTTAAATAAGCAATCCTAACACACTTAAAAACGAAAATAAGGAAGAAAAATATTAGTGCAATTTGAAACATAACCTTAGAACTAAAAGGAGAGTAGATTGATAAAAGAACCAATGGAAATAAAAAGATACCTCCTACTTTTTCAAATAAAAAAGAATGGTAATTTATTTCTTCAAACAAATATTTTGTTTCAAATAATATGGCAATTAACTGAAGAATGAAATATTTAAGAAGCAAATAAATAGTCGCAAGAAATGTAAAGCTAAAAAAAACAGACCCATCCCAATTGTTAGTCTGATTTAAGGAAGGATGAGACATAAGCAAAGAAAAAACAAAAATAAATATGGGTAAAATTATATAGGTACTAGTTTGGTTGTTCGATTCTCTAAAAAACTGATTAGAATACTTTCTAGATATCGTCGACAAATAAATTAATGATAGATTTTTACCAAACTGTACTCTAACAAACGTAATGTAACATAAAACTAGTATGCAGACGACAAAAACCCAATCAGGGATTGACCCATTATTTCTCAGAATAAAATCCACTAATTTTCTGGATACCCGTTATTGACCCAATTTACTAATTGTTCGATTTGAGAACTAGTCAAACTTCCTGCAGGGGGCATTCTATAATTAGGATCGGTTGAAGTAATTCTGTTTATAAATTCTTGAGAGGAATTATCTAAAATCCCTTGGATAGATCCGTAATTTGAAAAATCGCCAAATTCAACAGCAGAACCACCATAAGAGTGGCATCCAACACAATTTTGATCAACTACAGCCTTTAAAGTAGCATAAGTGTCTTGCACTTCTTCTGAATCAACTATAATTGGATCAACTTCTTTTTCGCATGCAGTAAATAAGAAAAGGGAAAAAATTAATAGAATCGTAAGGTAATATTTCATAATTGAAGGATTTTTATGCAATTTACTCATTAATCACAAATTATTCAATAATTTTGTACCCTTAATAAAAAACAAAATGTCGACAGATCAATTTCAAGCTCCAGATTACTTTCATTTAGATGATTTATTAACTGAAGAGCACAAATTAGTTAGAGACGCAGCTCGTGATTGGGTGAAGCGTTCTGTATCCCCTATTATCGAGGAAGCTTGTCAAAAAGCTGAATTTCCAACTCAAATTATTGGCGGATTAGCCGAGATTGGAGCATTCGGACCTTACATTCCAGAGCAATATGGCGGTGCTGGTTTAGATCAAATCTCATACGGACTTATTATGCAAGAATTAGAGCGTGGAGATAGCGGAGTTCGCTCTACTGCTTCTGTTCAATCTTCTTTGGTAATGTATCCTATTTATAAGTATGGATCAGAAGAACAACGTCAGAAGTATTTGCCAAAATTAGCTACTGGTGAAATGGTTGGATGTTTTGGACTAACAGAACCAGATTTCGGATCTAACCCAAGTGGAATGGTTACCAACATCAAAGACATGGGCGACCATTATTTGTTGAATGGTGCTAAACTATGGATTTCTAATTCGCCATTTGCCGATATCGCTGTGGTTTGGGCTAAAAATGAAGAAGGAAGAATTAAAGGTATTATTGTAGAAAGAGGAATGGAAGGCTTTACTACTCCAGAGACTCACGGGAAGTGGAGCTTAAGGGCTTCAGCTACAGGAGAATTAGTTTTCGACAACGTAAAGGTGCCTAAGGAGAATTTATTGCCAGGAAAAGACGGTTTAGGAGCTCCTCTTGGCTGTTTAGATTCGGCAAGGTATGGAATAGCATGGGGAACGATCGGGGCAGCAATGGATTGCTATGATACTGCTCTTAGATATGCGAAACAAAGAAAACAATTTGGAAAGCCAATTGCAGGATTTCAACTTCAACAAAAGAAGTTAGCAGAAATGATAACTGAAATTACTAAAGCTCAATTCCTTACATGGCGTTTAGGCGTCTTAAGAAATGAAGATAGGGCTACATCAGCTCAGATATCTATGTGCAAGAGAAACAATGTGGATATGGCATTAAAAATCGCTCGTGATGCTCGCCAAATTCTTGGCGGAATGGGAATTACTGGTGAATACCCAATTATGCGTCATATGATGAACCTAGAGTCTGTAGTAACTTACGAAGGAACTCACGACATACACCTACTAATAACTGGTTTAGACATTACAGGCGAAAACGCATTTGTATAAATACTAACTATCTTATATAAAAAAAGGCTCCTAAATTTTAGGAGCCTTTTTTTGTTATAGGTGGAATCTAATTAAGATCCACAAGCAATACAATCATCCGGATTGTCTATCGAACAAGCTAACGCTTCTTCTTCCGTATATTCACCAGTAAGTACTGGCTCTAATTGAGGCTTAGCCTGCTTTTGAACCGTAAACTGAATCGCTTGAGTTGCTGCTTTAGTTCTTAGATAATACATTCCTGTTTTAAGACCTTTCTCCCATGCATAAAAGTGCATAGATGTAATTTTACCCATATTAGGCTGGTCAATAAATAAGTTTAATGATTGAGACTGGTCAATAAATCTACCTCTATCGGCAGACATATCAATAATGTCTTTCATTTTTATCTCCCAAACTGTTTTGTAAATCGCCTTAATATTATCCGGAATACTATCAATACCTTGAACAGATCCGTTTGCTTTGATTATTTCGTTTTTCATTTCATCATTCCATAAACCTAGTTGAACTAAGTCTAAAAGAAGATGCTTATTAACTACTACAAATTCACCCGACAATACTCTTCTTGTATAAATATTTGAAGTGTAAGGCTCAAAACATTCGTTGTTTCCTAATATTTGAGAAGTAGATGCTGTAGGCATTGGAGCTAATAACAACGAATTACGTACTCCGTGGTCTTTAATCATCGATCTCAACTCATCCCAAGCCCAACGACCGCTAAGTTCTTCCTCTTTTGCTCCCCACATATTGAATTGGAAAATTCCTTGTGAGATAGGAGAACCTTCATAAGATTGGTAAGCTCCTTCTTCTTTAGCTATTTCACACGAAGAGGTTAAAGAAGCAAAATAAATAGTCTCAAAAATATCTGAGTTAAGCGCTTTAGCTTCGTCAGAATCAAATGGCAAACGTAATTTAATAAACGTATCTGCTAATCCTTGAACACCTAATCCGATTGGACGGTGACGCATATTAGAGTTTTTGGCTTCCGCTACCGGATAGTAGTTTCTATCAATAACTTTATTTAGGTTACGAGTAATTGCTTTAGTAATGTTAAATAATTTCTCGTGATCAAAAGCATTTGTCTCTTCATTAATAAACATCGGAAGAGCAATAGATGCTAAGTTACATACAGCAACCTCATCTGGAGCAGTGTATTCTAAAATTTCCGTACAAAGGTTCGAAGAACGAATTGTACCTAAATTCTTTTGGTTAGACTTTTCGTTACAAGCATCTTTATAAAGCATGTATGGAGTACCTGTCTCAATTTGAGATTCCACTACGTGCGACCATAATTCTCTTGCTGCAATAGTCTTGCGACCTTTTCCTTGCTTTTCGTATTTAGTATATAACTTTTCGAAATCAGCACCGTAAACATCCGCTAAACCAGGACATTCGTTAGGACACATTAATGTCCATTGTCCGTCATCTTTAACTCTCTGCATGAATAAATCTGGAGTCCATAATGCAAAAAACAAGTCTCTTGCTCTCATTTCCTCTTTACCGTGATTCTTTCTTAAGTCAAGGAAGTCAAAAACGTCAGCATGCCAAGGCTCAAGATAAATTGCAAAAGAACCTTTTCTTTTACCTCCACCTTGGTCAACATATCTTGCCGTGTCGTTAAATACTCTAAGCATAGGAACGATTCCGTTAGAAACACCGTTAGTTCCTCTAATGTAAGAACCTGTAGCTCTTACGTCATGAATACTTAGGCCTATTCCTCCTGCGGATTGTGAAATCTTAGCACATTGCTTTAATGTATCATAAATACCATCAATACTATCTTCTTTCATTGCTAACAAGAAGCAAGAAGACATTTGAGGTTTTGGTGTACCTGCATTAAATAAAGTTGGAGTAGCGTGAGTAAAGAACTTCTGAGACATTAACTCATAAGTGTTTATAGCCGCTTCAATATCGTCTTTATGAATTCCGATAGATACACGCATCAACATATGCTGAGGACGTTCTGCAATCTGACCGTTAATTCTTAATAAGTAAGAACGCTCTAACGTTTTAAAACCGAAATAATCGTAAGAAAAGTCTCTATCGTAAATAATGGTAGAATCCAAAATTTCTGAGTTCTTACGAATGATTTTAATCACATCATCCGCAATCATTGGAGCTTTTTTACCTGTTTTGGGATTTACATAAAGGTATAAGTCGTTCATTGTTTCGGTGAAAGACTTTTTAGTGTCTTTATGAAGGTTAGACACCGAAATTCTGGAAGCTAATAAAGCATAATCAGGATGACGAGTGGTCATAGAAGCTGAAACCTCTGCCGCTAAATTATCTAACTCAGAAGTAGTTACTCCTTCATAAATTCCTTCAATCACTTTCATTGCAACTGACGTTGGCGAAACTAGATCGCTAAAACCGTAACAAAGCTTCTGAATACGAGCTGTGATTTTGTCGAATTTGATAGCTTCTTTACGTCCGTCTCTTTTTAATACAAACATATTTTTGTTTTTCTTGTTAGGTATTTTATTTTAAAAATCATCTCCAAAAGAGAATGTGTCTTTTTGTTTTTCATCTGATAAAACTCCCGCTTTCTGGTAGTCTCCAACTCTTTTTTCGAAGAAATTTGTTTTTCCTTCTAAAGAAATCATTTCCATGAAATCAAATGGGTTTCCAGAATTATATACTTTTTCACAGCCTAATTCTTGTAGTAATCTATCGGTAACAAATTCAAGATATTTTACCATTAGGTCTGCATTCATTCCAATAAGTCTTACGGGAAGAGCTTCTGTAATAAATTCTCTTTCGATATTAAGAGCATCAACAATTATTTCTTTAATACGCTCTTTAGGAACTTGGTTGATTAGGTGGTGGTTGTGTAGGTGAACAGCGAAATCACAATGCAAACCTTCGTCTCTACTAATTAACTCATTAGAGAATGTTAAACCTGGCATTAGACCTCTTTTCTTTAACCAAAATATAGAACAGAAAGATCCAGAGAAGAAAATTCCTTCAACTGCTGCAAAGGCAACTAATCGCTCTGCAAAAGAGTCACTGTCAATCCATTTAATTGCCCAGTCAGCTTTTTTCTTAATTGCATCGAAATGTTCGATAGCTGTAAAAAGCTGGTTTCTTTCTTTTTTGTCCTTAATATAAGTATCAATCAACAAGGAATAAGTTTCCGAGTGAATGTTTTCCATCATGATTTGAAAACCATAGAAAAACTTTGCTTCAGTAAACTGTACTTCGTTTACAAAGTTTTCAGCTAAATTTTCGTTAACAATACCATCGCTTGCAGCAAAGAATGCCAAAATATGCTTGACAAAATAACGTTCGTCGTCATTTAATTTTTCATTCCAATCAATTAAATCTTGGTGAAGGTCAATTTCTTCTGCTGTCCAAAAACTAGCTTCTTGTTTTTTATACCACTTCCATATATCGTCATGTTGGATAGGAAATAATACGTAACGATTGGGGTTATCTGCTAGTATTGGTTCGTTTTGGTCTTTTATCATTGTTTACTTAAAAATGTAGCGTCAGCGCTTTTTGTAGCCGTACTATAACGACTACGATTGCATGTAATTTTATCAATTATAATTGATGGTTTTTAATCTAGCCTCTATCCGATGATCGTTGCTTCTTGTTAAGAAAGACTCGAATTAGAGAACAACAAATGTTTCAAAAATAAATTGGCAATGCAATTCAATTTTATTCACAAATTTTTAGAGTTTTTAACACTTTGGCGGTTGGTAAGTTGTGAATAACATTGTCCTGTATCATAGAGCGTCGCTTTTTCATGCTTTTTCAATAAATTCTGTCAAAAAACATGGACGTCAATTCGAAAATTTTCAACCTTTAATTTGAAGGATTATTAAAAGGAGGTTCTAATTTTAATTCTACAGCAGCCTCACTTAGCGTGTGGTACCAACTTTCACCGTAAAGACGAATCAATGGTTCTTTCAAGAATTTATAAACCGGAACTTGTAATTTTTGACCGCAACTACAAGCTGGCTCACAAATCTTAATCGACTCATAGTTAACAGCTTCAAAATCATCGTATTTCTGTATTCGTATAGGAAATAAATGACAAGAAATAGGTTTTTTAAACGCTACCTCTCCCTGATTGTATGCCTGTTCTATAGAACACTTTGCAGTTCCGTTTTGGTCAAAACTAACAAAAGCACATTCCTTATTATTTACTAATGGTGTAGTAAGATCTCCATCTTTATCAATAACTGAAAATCCTTGGAGCTCCACTTCTCTTATACCCTCTTCACGCATAAAAGGTTTTACCTTATCGTAAATTTGAGCTAAAATATCGGCTTCTTCATTTTCCAAAGGAGCTCCCGAATCACCTTCAACGCAACAAGCACCTTTGCAGGCGCTTAAATCGCACACAAACTGCTGCTCAAACACGTCAAGCGAAATAATTTTGTCATCTATCTGAACCATACTACAAAAGTAATGAAGATAGACTAATATAATGAGAGGATAATTTTTATTTTTGTGCCATGGCGAATTACGAAGATGTTTTCAAAAAAATAGTTGCCCATTGCAAAGAATATGGGTTTGTGTTTCAATCCTCAGAATTATATGACGGACTAGCTGCCGCTTATGATTATGGTCCTTATGGAGTGGAATTAAAAAATAATATTAGAAACTATTGGTGGAAATCAATGGTTAACATGAATGAAAATATAGTAGGGCTAGACTCTGCTATATTCATGCATCCCACCACATGGAAAGCTTCCGGACACGTGGACGCATTTAATGACCCTTTAATAGACAACAAAGATTCTAAAAAGAGATATCGTGCCGATGTTTTAATTGAAGACCATGTTGCTAAAATTGAAGGCAAAATTGACAAAGAAGTTGGAAAAGCACAAAAAAGATTTGGCGAAAGCTTCGACAAAGACCAATTTATAGCAACCAACCCAAGGGTTGTTGGCTATAATGAAAAGTGTAGCGCTATAATGAGCCGTTTTAGCGCTGCAATGGATAAAGAGGATCTTCAAGACGTAAAAGCGCTTATAGAAGAGTTGGGCATCGTTTGTCCTGTTTCTGGAACTAAAAACTGGACAGAGGTAAGGCAATTTAACTTAATGTTTAAAACACAAATGGGAGCCACTGCAGAAGGGGCATCCGATTTATACTTAAGACCAGAAACGGCACAAGGAATATTTGTTAATTTCTTAAACGTTCAGAAAACAGCAAGAATGAAAATTCCTTTCGGAATTGCACAAACTGGAAAAGCGTTTAGAAATGAAATCGTTGCCCGTCAGTTTATCTTCCGCATGCGTGAATTTGAACAAATGGAAATGCAATTTTTTGTAAGGCCAGGAAAAGAAATGGAATGGTACGATCATTGGAAAGAAAGCAGAATGAAATGGCATCAAAACTTAGGAATGGGCCAAGAGAATTATCGTTTCCACGACCACGATAATTTAGCCCACTACGCAAACGCTGCTACCGATATAGAATTTAAATTTCCGTTCGGATTTAAAGAACTAGAAGGAATACACTCTAGAACTGATTTTGATCTTAAAAGCCATCAAGAGTTTTCGGGAAGAAAAATACAATATTTTGATCCTGAAATAAACGAAAACTACGTTCCTTATGTAGTAGAAACTTCAATTGGTCTCGACAGAATGTTCCTTACTGTTTTAAGCCATTCTTTTAAGGAAGAAGAAGTAAACGGGGAAAGCAGAACCGTACTTTCTATACCAGCTATGTTAGCCCCTGTAAAGGCAGCTATTTTGCCACTCACTAAAAAAGACGGACTTCCAGAAAAAGCAAGAGAAATTTTAGATGCTCTTAAAGGCGAATACAATTGCCAATACGAAGAAAAAGATTCTATTGGTAAAAGATACAGAAGACAAGACGCTATTGGAACTCCTTTTTGCATAACGGTAGACCACCAAAGTTTGGAAGATAATACTGTAACAATTAGAGACCGTGATACTATGGAACAAAAAAGAGTAGCTATTTCTGAAATTCAAAATTTGGTTTCAGAAAAAGTGGACTTAAAGAATTTTCTATAGTTTATTATTTATAAAATATCCTTGAATAAAAAACAATGAATCTGCAGATCGTCATTGAACTGACAATACCTCTATTTTCCATTAAAATTGCTCATGGTTTGAGCTAAGCCAATCGCACCAAAAGAGAGACACATTTTTTTGGCTTGATCTAATCTTTCAATAAGTAAAGATTCTTGCTCCGAATCCCAATTACTTAAGACATAATCTGCTTGGCGACCTTTAGAGAAGTCACTACCAACCCCAAAGCGTAAACGAGCATAGTTATTATGGCCTAGGAGAGCATTAATGTCTTTTAAGCCGTTATGACCACCATCGCTTCCTTTCCCCCTCATACGCAGACTCCCAAACGGCAAAGCGATATCGTCGGTAACCACTAACAAATTAGATACTGGTATCTTTAATTGTTGTAACCAATAATTTACTGCCTTTCCACTTAGGTTCATAAAAGTGGTAGGCTTAATAAGATGAAAGGACTTTCCTTTGTGTTTAATAGTTGCAATTTTTACATGACGGTCGTCAGTAAAAGAAGTATTGGACGACTCTAAAAGAGCGTCCAATACTTTAAATCCTATATTATGCCTAGTATTAGTATACTCGGCACCAGGGTTTCCTAATCCTACAATTAGAAATTTCATTTTAGATTATTGAGCTGGAGCTGATTCAGGAGCTGCTTCCGCACCTTCTGCACCTTCAGCGCCTTCTTCATCTTCATCAAGAACTGCACCTCTAGCCATTTTAACACCTACAATTACTGCATTGTCTTGCGCTAAGTATGTATACTTATCATCTCTAATATCTCCAACGAAAATAGTTTTACCAATTTTCAGGTCATCAATATTTACTTCAATAGCATCTGGCAGGTTAGCCGGAAGAGCTCTTGTTTTGATCGTTCTTCTTCTAACAAGAAGGTTTCCTCCATTTTTAACTCCAATTGCAGAGCCATTGAAGTTAATCGGAATGTTCATCGTTACTTCTTTATCATCAAAGATTTGTAAAAAGTCTACGTGATCAATACGATCTGTTACTGGGTGAAACTGGATATCTTGTAATATCGCTTTGTAAGTAGTCCCTTCGAAGTCTATTTCAACTAGGAATACACTTGGAGTATTTACAAGCTTGTCTAGGTCATTCTCTTTTAAAGAGAAGTACACTTGCTTTTCTCCCCCGTAAAGTACGCATGGAACTTTACCCTGATTTCTTAATGCTCTGTTAGCAATTTTGCTAATTTCTCTTGCTTCAGAACTTAATGCAAATGATTTCATTTTTGTTTAAAATAAATAATTAATAATTAACTAATAAAATTCGAGCTTATCGATTGATTCTTATGCACTCGACTAATAGTGTCTGCGAATAATTCCGCGACACCGATTACTTTTACTTTATCACTTGCGTGATCTTTAAATAATGTATCGGAAATTAAAAGTTCCGATAGTTTTGACTTGTCAATACGCTCGTAAGCGCTTCCCGACAATATACCATGAGTACAACATGCTCTAACAGATGCTGCACCGTTCTCTATCATTAAATCAGCAGCCTTAGTGAGCGTTCCTGCTGTATCTACCATATCATCCACTAATATTACGTCTTTACCTACCACATTACCAATAAGCATCATCTTACTAACTTCGTTGGCTTTGTCTCTTTGCTTATAACAAACTACTACATCCGTTTGTAAATACTTAGCATAGGTGTTCGCTCTTTTTGTTCCTCCCATATCCGGAGAAGCAATGCAAAGATTAGGTAAATTTAAATCCTTAATGTATGGTAAAAACAAAGTAGACGCAAATAAGTGATCAACTGGGACTTCGAAAAATCCTTGAATTTGGTCAGCGTGTAAATCCATCGTCATGATTCGATCAACACCAGCTGCGGTTAGTAGGTTTGCCACTAACTTTGCCCCTACCGGAACTCTTGGTTTACCTTTTTTATCCTGTCGAGCATATCCAAAATAAGGCATTACTGCAATAATCTTGCGAGCAGATGCTCTTTTGGCTGCATCAATCATTAATAAAAGTTCCATCAAATTGTCAGAAGGTGGAGGAGTAGATTGCACTATAAACACATCGCATCCACGAACAGTCTCATCAAAAGAAGGTTCAAATTCTCCATCACTAAAGTAAACAATAGAAGAATTCCCTAGGGGAGATCCATGTTCTTTAGCAATCGCTTGGGCTAGGGACTGGCTACCACTTGCAGCAAATATTTTAACGGTTGGTTCCATCGAGTTCAATTATGGGTCGGCAAAGATAGAAAAATTGCTCTATAATACTATGATTTTGAATGCAACATACACATTTTCAGCTCTAATCTGATTTTAATTGCACTAATCTTGCCGATTTTTACTTGCCAATAAACAACAATAAGTTAATTTTGCAACCTATTTAATTGCCCGAGTGGCGGAATTGGTAGACGCGCTGGATTCAAAATCCAGTGATAGCAATATCGTGCCGGTTCGAGCCCGGCCTCGGGTACAAAAACCCTCTCCTTTTGAGAGGGTTTTTTTTGTAATTTGCATTCCCTAATATATGAGCATAAAACAACACAAATACGACAAGGCATATTTAAAAATGGCCTTAGAGTGGGCAAAGCTTTCCCATTGTAAACGCAAACAAGTAGGCGCCTTAATTGTTAAAAACGGAATGATTATTTCTGACGGATACAATGGTTGTCCTTCAGGTTTTGAAAACAATTGCGAAGACGAAAACGGAGAGACAAAATGGTACGTTCTTCATGCTGAAGCAAACGCCATTCTTAAAGTGGCAAAGTCAACCCAAAACTGTAAAGGCGCTACTTTATACCTTAGTATGTCTCCTTGTAAAGAGTGTAGTAAATTGATTTTACAAGCAGGTATTTCAAGAGTCGTTTATCTAAACGAATACAAAGACAAATCGGGGATCGATTTTTTGAAAAAAGCAACTATTGAAGTAATGCACTTTAAGCAAGAAAATGAATAAAAACTCTACATATAGTCCCATCGTATTTTCTTTGGTTTTAGCAGCCGGAATACTTTTAGGAAATGTCTTTTTTAATGATAACAACGTAAGTCAAAACCCTAACAAATTTGACCTATTACTCAATCAGATAGAAGAAATTTATGTAGATAGTATCGATAAAGACGAGCTGACCGAACTGGCTGTTCAATATTTATTGGAAGAATTAGACCCCCATTCTAGTTATATTCCTGCCAAAGACTTAGCTGCCGTTAACGAACCAATGGAAGGAAGTTTTGACGGGATTGGAATTGAATTTAATCTACAAAAAGACACCATCTTAGTAGTAGCTCCTATTTCTGGAGGTCCATCACAAATGGTAGGAATACAATCGGGAGACAAAATTATTACTGTTAATGGCGACACTATAGCCGGAACCGGATTAACTAATGATTCTGTGTTTAAATTGTTGAGAGGTAAAAAAGGCACAAAAGTAAAGTTAGGTATTTTAAGAAATAACCAAATTATAGATTTCGAATTAAGTAGAGATAAAATTCCTATTTATAGCGTCGATGTTTCTTATATGGTTAATTCTAAAACAGGATACATTAAAATAAATCGTTTTTCAGCAACTACTTACCAAGAGTTTAGAGAGGCATCTAAAAAATTATTGCAATTAGGGATGAAGGAGTTAATCCTCGATTTAAGAAACAATCCAGGGGGTTATTTGGGGGCTTCCATAAATGTCTCTAACGAATTTTTGAGTAGCGATAAAATGATCGTGTTTACTAAAGGAAGAGAAGGGATTGATAGTGAGTATTACTCCAATGATGAAGGAATGCTAGTCGAGACTAAAGTAGTTGTTATTATTAATGAAGGATCAGCATCGGCTAGTGAAATAGTTGCAGGGGCAATTCAAGATAACGACAGAGGAACCATAATTGGAAGACGCTCGTTCGGAAAAGGATTGGTCCAAGAACAGTTTCAAAACAAGGACGGTTCGGCTTATAGAATTACCACCCAACGCTATTACACTCCTACAGGAAGGTGTATTCAGAGGCCTTATAATAATGGAGAAAAAGAAGACTACAACGACGAAATTTTAGACCGCTACGAAAACGGAGAACTTCTTTCTGAAGATAGCATTCCTGTTATCGACAGCTTGAAGTACATTACTCCACTAGGAAAAGTAGTTTACGGAGGAGGTGGAATTGCTCCAGATATTTTTGTTGCAATTGATACTACAGACTTTCATAACGATATAAATGCTGTAAACAGAATGGGGTTAATTAGAGATTTTACTTTCGAATACACCGATAAAAAAAGGGAAGAACTGAAATCTATGGGTTTAAAGAAATTTATTGCAGACTTCGAGATTGACGAAAAAACACTTTTACAATTAAAAGCTTTTTGCAAAAAACAAGATCAAAAACTATCTGTAAACGAATTTAATATCTACGATTTAGAAATTATTAATACTCAATTAAAAGCACAGATCGGAAGAGGGATATGGAATGATGATGCTTTTTTCCCAGTTATTCATAAAATAGATAATACTTTTCAAAGGGCTCTAAAGGAGTAATTTTTTACCTTTGCACCAAATTATAAAACCGAATTCTAATTTAAACTTAAAATATTATGGCATTTGAATTACCTCAACTACCTTATTCGACTAACGGTTTAGAACCGCATGTAGATACTAAAACAATGGAGATTCATCATGGCAAACACCATGCAGGATATACTGCGAAACTAAACGCAGCTATTGAAGGAACAGACCTAGAAGGAAAAACAATTGAAGAAATATTATCTAGTGGTGACTTATCTCCAGCTATTAGAAATAATGGAGGTGGATATTACAACCATTGCTTATTCTGGACAGTTATGAGTCCTAATGGTGGTGGTTTGCCAAGCGGAGATTTAGCAAAAGCTATTGATGCTAGTTTTGGTTCTTTTGATGCATTTAAAACTGCGTTCTCTAATGCTGCAGCAACTCAATTCGGTTCTGGATGGGCTTGGCTATGTGTAAAAGACGGAAAAGTATCGGTATGCTCAACTCCTAACCAAGACAATCCTCTTATGAAAGAAGGTTGTGGAGGAACTCCAATTTTAGGAATCGATGTATGGGAACATGCTTATTACCTAAACTACCAAAACAGAAGACCTGACTATATTGGGGCTTTCTTTAACGTAGTTAACTGGGATGAAGTAAGTAAAAGGTTTGCTAACGCATAATCCAAAACTTACTTATTGAAATAAAGAAAAGAATCACTCTGATATAGGGTGGTTCTTTTTTTATTCGACGAATTGAAAGATAAGAAAGTATAAATCAGATTGATCTTAGCAGGGTTTCACATATTTGTTAGATTTGTTACATGAAAAAGACGTTAAAGGAAATCTTGGCTTATTTGTTTGCGAACAAACGCATTACACTAACAATGTATAAAGGCTTGTTTAAAGGGATTAAACTTAATGTCTCTATAAAGAATCAGCTTGGCTTAGTTTTTAACCCCGTAGAACCTCATCTTCAAAAATTTCTTGGAGAAAATTTAAATAAAGGAGACACTGCTCTAGACATTGGCTCTAACATAGGATACACTTCCATTCTAATGAGCCGATTAGTTGGAGAACAAGGAAGTGTTTATGCCTTTGAACCAATGGTTCAAAACTTAACTATTCTTCATAAAAATATTTCCTTAAACAATTGCAAAAACATCACCGTGATTGATAAAGCTCTTTCGGATAAAAATGGAGAAATTGACTTTTTTACTCCACTAAACGGAGAAGATCTATCAATGAGTAGTATGGTATGGGGTAACGGAATTAAAGATTGGAAAAAACAATTGGTTAAAACAATCTGTCTCGATGACAATGCAGACTTAAAAGAGCTGTCACCTAAGCTCATAAAAATTGATGTGGAAGGAGCAGAAGGCTTGGTTGTTACAGGAATACAAAAACTTATAGCAAGGTGTAGGCCTTCTATTTTTATAGAATGCACAGAAAAAGGCAGAGAAATTACATGGCCAATATTGAAAGCCTTAAACTACTCTTGTTTTATAGCTCAGGATGATAAAAAAGAAGTTATAAATCTTGACTCTTACAAACACAATGACTTTATTTGGATTCCAAACCTGTAATCATGAAGAAACCGCTTCCGTCTAAAATATGTTTAACCTGCAAAAAACCCTACAATTGGCGTAAGAAATGGGCTAAAAACTGGGATGAAGTTAAGTATTGTGGCGAAAGATGCCGAAGGAATAAAAATAGTGTTTCAACTTAAAACACAAAGAAGCTTAGTCAAATCAGAACTCTTACAATCTAGCATTCAACAAGTTAAGCAATTGATAGTTATGATGAGTTTATTAAAACTTTATCCTGACAATAAAACAAATCTGTTGTGTAAAAACTACGAAATGTAAAGTTTACTTGTCTTTATGTAAAAAATACTTTACATTTGCTAAAATTAAAACATATACATTATGAATTATTTATTTAATAATAAATAAAAAAAAAGTGGTTGGGTATTTTATTTATCTACTCCTATCGCATTGTTTTTAATGTTAAATGAAAAAATCCAAGATATTTTTGTTGTAAACGTTTTTTCAATTTTCTCACATGATTGGTTTGGGTCAGAGAGAGGTTTTGGCTGGATAGAAAATGGTTTAGGAGATGAAGTATTTACTTTTTTAATTATTGTTTCAGGATTAGTAAACTCGTTTTGCAAAGAGAAAATAGAAGATGAGCTAATATCAAGAATTAGATTAGAAAGTTTATCCTTATCTCTGTTTATTAGTTTTGGGTTAATAATTATATCTACTTTTTTAGTGTTCAATATCACATATATGTATGTACTGATATTCAACTTATTTTTAATAATTCTCTTATTTAACTTAATCTTTAAATTCAGACTTTTCAAACACTACAATTCATGAAAAATAATTTAAAGTTATACCGTACAAAGGCTGGATTTACACAAGAAGATGTTTCTAAAAAAATAGGTGTTTCTAGACAAACAATAAATTCTATTGAAAATAACAGATTTCATCCCTCTATACTATTATGTTTGAAGCTAGCACACGAATTAGAGTGTAAAGTAGATGACTTGTTTAGTTTAGAATAGAACTAGTAAAAATCAATAACAGGAATTTACAATTTGAATAAGGAATTTTTCGGAACTAAAACGGTGTTACCAAATCACTCAACAGTAACCGACTTAGCTAAATTCCTTGGCTGATCAACATTACAGCCCCTCATAACCGCTATATGGTAAGATAATAGCTGTAGTGGTATATTAGCTAGAATAGGCGTTAGTGGTTCTGCTACTTCTGGTATTTCGATAATATAGTCGGCAATTGCTTTTACAGCAGTATCACCCTGAGTAACAACAGCAATAACGACTCCGTTTCTGGCTTTAACCTCCTGAATGTTGCTAACTACTTTTTCGTAATGTCCTTTTTTGGTTGCAATTACAACAATTGGCATATTCTCGTCAATTAATGCAATCGGTCCGTGTTTCATCTCGGCAGCAGGATAACCTTCTGCATGAATGTATGATATCTCTTTTAACTTAAGGGCGCCTTCTAAGGCTACGGGGAAATTATATCCTCTACCTAAGTACAAAAAGTTTTGAGCGTCTTTAAACTTAGCAGACAATTCTTTAATGTAACTATTCATAGAAATCATGCTCTCTACTTTAGCAGGAACGGTTTCTAATTCTGTGATTAGTTCTCGGTAATAGCTTTCTGAAATAGATCCTTTCTTACGGGCAAACATAAATGCCATTAAGGTAAGAACAGTTACTTGGGCAGTAAATGCTTTGGTAGAAGCTACCCCAATTTCTGGGCCAGCATGAGTGTAAGTTCCACCATCACTTAATCTAGCGATAGATGAGCCTACTACATTACAAATTGCCAATACGGTTGCCCCTTTGTCTTTTGCCAACTTCATAGCTGCTAGAGTATCAGCTGTTTCTCCAGATTGAGAAATAGCTAAAACTACATCGTTTTCGGTAATTACCGGATTTCTATATCTGAACTCAGAAGCATACTCCACCTCAACCGGTATTCGAGCTAAATCTTCTAATAAATATTCTCCAATTAGGCCAGCGTGCCAAGATGTACCACAAGCAATAATGATTATCTTATTGGCATTAATTATCTTGTTTTCATAATCAGCAATCCCTCCTAACTTAACCTCAGCTGTATCTAATTTTAATCTTCCTCTAAAACTGTCTGCAATCGACTTTGGCTGTTCGAATATTTCTTTAAGCATAAAATGCTCATAGCCGCCTTTTTCGATAGACTCTAAGCTCATCTCTAGCTCTTGGATATATGGTGTTTTAGCCACATTATCAATTGTCTTTAACTCCAATTCTTGACCAACGCAAAGACGAGCTATTTCGCAATCTTCTAAGTAAAGAACCTCTTTAGTATATTCGATAATAGGACTAGCATCGGAAGCAATAAAATACTCACCTTCATTTATCCCAATAACTAAAGGCGATCCTTTTTTAGCAACAATTATCTCATCGGGATTATCCTGTGAAATAACTCCTATCGCATAAGCTCCTACAACCTCGTTTAATGCTAAACGTACTGCTTCAAAAAGATCAATATTTTCTTGAGTCTTAATCTCTTCAATTAAATGGACTAAAACTTCAGTATCTGTATCGCTTTCAAATTGATGGCCTAATTTAGAAAGTGCTTTTTTAATA
>Ga0114995_10000091_pt1 | contig 53189 bp, 52 predicted proteins | sample ArcticOcean_MG_C_11_FD_87038 | JGI IMG/M metagenome (GOLD analysis project Ga0114995, IMG submission 87038) | Marine microbial communities from western Arctic Ocean - ArcticOcean_MG_CB2_154 | ecosystem: Environmental > Aquatic > Marine > Oceanic | place: Arctic Ocean: Canada Basin | collected... | reverse complement strand
CAGTAACTACTGCGTCTGCCCAAATAAAATGGCGGAGGAGGAGAGATTCGAACTCTCGGTGGGCTATTAACCCACGACGGTTTTCAAGACCGTTGCATTCGACCACTCTGCCACCCCTCCGCAGTGAGCGCGTATATTAAACGATTGAGGTTCAGTGTCAAGCGCCTATACCGATACTATCTTAAAAAATGACAAAAAAAGGAAAATAACCTGAAGAAACATTAATTTATGCCACAACTTGGGCAGTGGACATCTTTAGCCAATCCAAAAGTTTGCCACTGCATCGTTTTTGCTTCCAATAACAATAGCTTACCCACTAATGGCTCGCCAAGATTAGACAACACCTTAATGGCCTCCATAGCTTGAATAGATCCAATAATACCCACTAAAGGGGCCATTACTCCATTCGTTGAACAGCTTCCTTGCTGCTCTCCTGTAAGCCGCATCAAACAATGGTAACAAGGCGTATTGGGCTCACGGGGGTCCACTACAATAACTTGGCCCTCCATGCGAATAGCCGCACCAGAAACCAGAGGTATTCCATATTTCAAACACGCCAGATTCACTGCCAAACGTGTGGCTAAGCTGTCACAACAATCCAATACAATATTGGCCTTTTTCACCTCTTTGGCCAACGACTCACCTTCAAGCCGCTGATGCAAAGTCTCCACCAATACACCGCTATTTAATGCTGCAATACTGCGCTGAGCAGACGCCACTTTACTAGCACCCACATCTGCTTCTCCATGAATGATCTGGCGCTGCAAATTAGACTGATCCACCACATCGTCATCAGCCAAAACCAGCGTGCCTACACCTGCCGACGCCAAATATAGCGCTACAGGGCTACCCAAGCCGCCCAAACCAATAATCAGTACTCTAGAACTTAGTAAAACTTGCTGACCTTGGTAATCAAATTCTGGCAACATGATTTGCCGACTGTAACGCTGCAACTGTTCATCGTTCATACTTAGTCCTACGGCTATTTTCTAGGCCATTATCAAGACCTGACCCTGACTCTAACTCTAACCATTGCCCAACAGTCACTCTATCCTGGCCATTATAATCTTTACGGGTGGTGACCAAATTAAAACCCAAGCTAACTAATAGCTTTGCTACTTTGACACCTTGGTCATAACCGTGTTCAAAAGCCAACCACCCCCCCACTGCCAACAACTGTGCTGCTTGTTTAGCAATAATATCTATATCTGCCATTCCATAATCATCAGCCACAAGGGCTGACAAAGGCTCATAGCGCACGTCGCCTTGGCTTAAATGTGGATCTTCTGCATCTACATAAGGGGGATTGCTAACGATACAATGGAGCGGCCTACTGGCGTCTTTAACCAAGCCTTGCGCCCAATCGCCTTGATAAAAATTGACCCGCTCTAGGTTACACTTGCGGGCGTTAAGTTTAGCTAGTCTTACCGCATCAGCGGACTGGTCTACACCCTCAACATGCCACTGAGGGTGCTCACTGGCCAACGCCAAGGCAATTGCTCCACTACCAGTGCCTAGATCCACTACACTAGCTTGTGCAGGTAAATTGAGCTCTAGCACTGTCTCTACCAATAACTCTGTTTCTGGACGAGGAATCAAGGTAGACGCGTCTACCTGTAAATCTAAACTCCAAAAACCTTGCTTCCCAAGTAAGTGAGCTACAGGCTTGCCTATGCAACGTTCACTCACTAGCTGTGTAAAACTTAGCCACTGATTTGACAATAACAATTTTTCTGGCCAGGTATATAGACTGGCATTGGTAACCGACAAAACATGGCACAACAGTAGCTGGGCGTCTAATCGAGGACTTTCTGTTGGTTCTGAAGCACCCACCAGCTCGGCCTTAGCCCAAGCTAATGCTTGCTGACGCGTATAACTCGCGCTGGCACCAAGATTAGAGCCCAGACTAGAGCACGAATTAACCTTCATTTTCTGCTAACGAGGCCAATAAATTAGCCTGATGCTCATTACTTAGTGGTTCGATGATGCAATTCAAATCACCTTCCATGATATCGGCCAATTTATAAAGCGTTAGGTTTATACGGTGATCCGTTACCCGACCTTGTGGGTAGTTATAAGTGCGAATACGCTCAGATCGGTCACCACTACCCACTAAACTCTTACGAGCGTCGGCTTGTTCAGCAGCAACGACTTCCTGCGCACTAGCCAACAATCTAGACGCTAACAAAGACATTGCTCTCGCTTTGTTCTTATGCTGAGATCGCTCATCTTGACACTCAACCACCGTACCCGATGGCAAGTGAGTAATACGAATAGCAGAGTCAGTTTTGTTAACGTGCTGACCACCAGCACCAGAGGCTCTAAAGGTATCGATGCGCAGGTCACCTTTATTGATATCTATATCGTCTACCGAATCTACTTCTGGCATTACTGCTACGGTGCAGGCAGACGTATGAATACGACCCTGAGATTCTGTTTCTGGCACCCGCTGTACCCGGTGGGCTCCAGATTCAAACTTTAGGCGTGAGTAAACGTCATTACCCACCATGCGAGTAATGATTTCACGATAACCGCCGTGTTCGCCTTCGTTTTTGCTGACAATTTCCAATTTCCAACCCATATTTTCTGCATAACGCGTGTACATGCGATACAAGTCCCCAGCGAAAATAGCTGCCTCGTCACCACCGGTTCCAGCACGAATTTCCACAAAAGTGTTGTGACCATCGTTTGGATCTTTTGGCAGGAGTAGCTTCTGTAACTCTAGCTCCAATAACTCTTGACGCTTCTTGCCTTCGAGAATTTCTTCCTCAGCCATGGCTTTCATTTCGGCGTCATCTTCGCCCAGCATCAACCGAGCCTCTTCCATGTCAGCCTGTAGCTGAACATATTGACCGTAGTTTTTAACTACATCTTCAAGCTCTGCATATTCTTTGGAATAGGCACGGAATTTATCTTGATCCATGATCACTTCAGCTACACCCAGCAGGGCTTCCAACTCTTCGTAGCGATCCTGCAAGCGTTCTAATTTACTAAGTATTGAGGCTTTCATAAGGTTTTATTCAAATCAAACATGGTTTGCAATAACGCTAGGCTTTTATCGTCCCCTAACGCACTGGCTTTCTTTAACTGCACCGTAGGTGCATGCATCATTTTATTGGTGAGGCCTCGGGCAAGGCGCTGCATAACTAGCTGTGGGTCTTCACCCTTAGACAACAACACCATTGCGCGCTCTAACTCGTCGTCTCGCACAGCTTCCATACGTTGCCTGTAATCTCGAATAGTGCCTACAGCATCTAACGAACGCTCGTATTCCAAGTAAGTTACGAGGCCTTGTTCAATCATTAATTCGGCCGCTTTTGCTGCCTCTTGTCTAGACCGCATACCTTCATCTATCACGTCTTTTAAATCATCAACGGTATATAAATAGACATCATCAAGCTCACCCACTTCTGCTTCAATGTCACGAGGTACCGCGATATCTACCATAAACATCAGTTTGTGCTTACGCAGCTTAAGAGCTCTCTCAACTGCACCTTTACCTAAGATAGGCAATTGGCTCGCAGTGGAAGATATAACAATATCAGCAGAGGCTAGGTGATCTGGGATATCGGCCAGCAACACCGCTTGAGCATTAAACTCATGAGCTAATTCTTGTGCCCGCGCCAAGGTGCGATTGGCCACAATTATTTTTTTCACACCCGCATCACTCAAATGTCGGGCGACTAATTCTATGGTGTTACCAGCACCAATAAGCAATGCCGTTTGATCCTCCAAGCGAGCAAAAATCTGCCTAGCCATAGACACTGCGGCAAAGGCCACAGACACTGGGTTTTCACCAATAGCCGTATGGGTACGAACATATTTGGCCATATTAAAGGCACTTTGGAACATACGGATCAAATGACTTGTAGCCGTTTTTTCTTGTCTCGCCACAGAAAAACTAGACTTTAACTGGCCTAATATTTGTGGCTCTCCCAACACCATTGAATCTAAACCACTGGCCACACGCATCATGTGCTTAACGGCTTGATCGGCCTCTTTAAAATAACTGTGATGCTGAACTTGATCCAGAGCTACATGATGAAAATCAGACAACCACTGAGCAATCATTAAATGAGGCTCATCGGCTTGTGCGCCATTCGTAGTCAACCTGCCATACACTTCTGTGCGATTGCAGGTAGACAAAATTGCAGCTTCAGATATATCGGTTTGGCTAACTAATTGCTGGAGGGCAGGCGCAGTAATTTCTGGCGCAAAGGCTAGCTTTTCGCGCACATCAACTGGTGCCGTGGTGTGATTAATGCCAAATACAAACAGAGTCATGGAGGTGGTATGCAAGTGCCAAAAAATTACGTAGTAATACTAAAGACGTGATTATACCCGAAACTTAACCGCCCCAATAGCTAACTGCACGGCAAACTGAACAGCTATTTATACATAGCCACTAATTTGGCCTTAACTTTACCTAAACTAAAAGCCTCTCACGATCATTTTATTTGTTACACTTGATGTTTATCGTATTATCAAAGAACCTTTGCCTTGCCGTCTCGATTATCGATTAATGCATGCTTCAAGCCTCTTTGGCTACGCCTGCGCTACATTGGCGTAGTGATAACCTGCACCTTAATTTTAAGCTGTAGTAACCCAAAAAAAATTGCCGATTCTCTTCAACATCACCAACCCGAAAACCTGTCCAGTTCAAATCTATCCCACCTTTTAATTGGGGAGCTTTCATTACAAAGAGGGGACAGTCTCGAGGCCACTTTACATCTTCTTGCCGCTGCACGATCAACCCAAGATCTTGATACGGCAAAGCGCGCCACCTATTCGGCACAATTTTCTCAAAATGCAGATTTACTTCAACAAACAAGCCTACTTTGGAGCCAACTATCCCCATCAGACCCACTACCTTGGCAATACATGGCCCAAGCAGCAAGCCTTAGTGGACAATTTGAGCAAGCTATTGAAGCCTTAGAAGAAGAGCTTAAGCGCGGTGGTGGCAACAGCCTTTCCTACGTTGCTAGCTTGAGCACTAACGCTACAGTCGCCACCCAAACAAAATTACAACAAAGCTTCGAACTTTGGTTACACACCTACCCTACACACAAGCAACTACTCTACGCACTTGCACTATTAGCGAAAAATTCAGAGCAAAATGATACTGCCATCACATATGTAACTAAGGCACTGGCTCAGGATCCCCATTACCTACAAGCACAAGTTGTTTATGGCGAGCTATTACTCGCAAACCAACAAACCCAAGCTGCCGACTCCTATTTAAGCCAATACACCCAGCCTTTAAAGCAGGCTCCAAAACACTTGATTGCTTTACACGCCCAAATTCTTACGCTAATGGCTCAGTACCAGCGCGCTTACACCTATTTCGAAGAACTGACAAGACGCTACCCTGAAGACCTTGGCTATAGGTATTCTGCAGGCATACTGGCTTATGAAGTTCATCAATATGCAGCCGCCTATCTCCACCTGGAAGAAGCAATAAAACTAAACCCAGACAGCCACAGTGCCTACTACTACATGGGCCTCAGCGCCCTACGTGAAGACTTACAAACCAAGGCTTTAAATTACTTACACCAAGTTAAAAAAGGGCCAGATCTGTTAAATGCCATCACCCTATTATTAGAACTAGAAAGCCCAGACGCCAACCAAACGCAAGCTTATTTTCACCAACTACGCCACCAACACCAAGATTTAACGGCTGACATATTCGTTCTAGAAACCCAATACTTACAAGAGTCAGGCGACACTGAATCCGCCTTACTGTCTTACCAAAAAGCGCTGAAAGAACACCCAAATCATATCCCACTTCTTTATGGTTATGCCCTTCTTGCGCAATCTTTGCATCAACTCAACACTACAGAGCTCATGCTACGGCGCATTATTAATTTAGAGCCAAACCATGTAAACGCCCTTAATGCCCTGGGCTATACCTATGCCGAACAAGGCGTTAAGCTAATAGAAGCAGAGTCATTAATTCGTAAGGCGTTAGCACTTGAACCCAATAATGCAGCCATAATCGACAGCCTAGGCTGGGTTACTTATCGCCTAGGGCACTTGCGAGACTCACTAGCCTTGCTTACCAAGGCCTATGATATAATGCCAGCGGCCGAAATAGCAGCACACCTAGGCGCAGTGAAATGGGCACTTGGAGACACACTAGGCGCCTTTAAAACATGGAATTTAGCCCTAAGCCAAGATCCAGATAATGCCCATATTAAACAAGCCATATTGGACACACAAAATGAATTCCAAAGCGACTAGCCGTTTTAAAAGCCTCACACAACTTACATCCTTAGGGCTGCTCTGCTTAGTTATAGCCGCCTGCAGCACTGCCCCAAAAAGCAACACCCAACCTATAGCTAGTCACGCTTACGCACCTTTTTCATACAAACAAACTGAACTAGAAAAACTTGTTCAATGGGATGTAGAAGGCAAGTTGGCGGTCTACACCAATGACAAAAACAGCTCTGGCCTGCTGACCTGGCGCCAACGATCTGCCTATTTTGACTTGTTAATTAATGGGCCATTGGGTAGCGGACAATTACACATAGAAGGCACCCCAGGCTTGGTCATCGCCACCAGCAGCAAAGGCCAGGTAGAAGCTGAATCAATTGAGGCTTTATTTAAACAAGAATTTGGCTGGCAGTTCCCCATGCAGGAACTAAGGTACTGGGTAAGAGGCATGCCACAACCCAATACCGACGCTAAAATAACCTATAACTCAGAAGGCGAAGCCGCTTCTATCGAACAAGCTGGCTGGCTCGTTAGGTTCCATTCCTATAACAAAGTGACCGGCCTGCCCATGCCCCAAAAGATTGAAATTATCGGCACCGATATGCGCCTCGTTTTAGTGCTTAAAAGTTGGTTTAACTTATTTCCATTCCCTCGGCTCAATCCTAGCTTCACGCCCACTACAGACCTAGAGTAAAGCCGCGAATTATATTGACATAAGGAGCCGTTTCCGCGAAAATATGCGCCTGAAATTTATGGGATATCGCCAAGCGGTAAGGCAACGGGTTTTGATCTCGTCATGCGCAGGTTCGAATCCTGCTATCCCAGCCATATTCTCAGACGCGAACATCTATTTGCGTCTTACTATAACTGCAAAAGCATAGGTGCCCCAAGGTGTCAAAACTGAAAGTTTTTACCGGTAGTGCTCATCCAGCGTTAGCTCAAATGGTTGTAGATCGCTTAGGTGTTCCCCTAGGTAAAGCCAAAGTGTCGAAGTTTAGCGATGGCGAATGCGCTATTGAATTACTGGAAGATGTACGCGGCAAGGATGTATTTATCATCCAACCAACCTGCGCACCCACCAACACCAACTTGATGGAACTCATCTTGATGGCTGACGCAATGCGCAGAGCTTCTGCTGCTCGCGTAACGGCCGTAGTACCTTACTTTGGCTATGCACGCCAAGATCGCCGCCCTCGCTCCGCGCGCGTACCTATTAGCGCCCGCGTTGTAGCCAACATGATGGCTCGTTCAGGCATTGACCGCGTATTAACTGTAGATTTACACGCCGAGCAGATTCAAGGATTTTTCGATATCCCTGTTGATAACGTGTTTGGTTCACCTGTACTGCTAGACGAAATCACCAACCAAGATTACGACAACCCATTAGTTGTTTCTCCCGATGTTGGTGGTGTAGTAAGGGCCCGCGCAGTAGCCAAACAATTAAATACAGACTTAGCCATTATCGACAAACGTCGTGAAAAGGCTAACGTGTCCCAAGTAATGCACATTATCGGCGATGTTACAGACCGTACCTGCATTTTGGTTGATGACATGTGTGACACTGCTGGCACCTTGTGCAAAGCAGCCGATGCCCTTAAGGCCAATGGCGCTCGACGCGTTGTAGCTTATGCTACCCACCCAGTACTATCTGGACCAGCGGTAGACAACATCACTAATTCATCTTTAGACGAATTAATAGTAACCGACACTATTCCGCTATCGGCCGCCAGTATAGCCTGTAGCAGCATTCGCCAACTAACTATAGCCGACTTATTGGCCGAAGCCGTGCGTCGCGTTTGCAACGAAGAATCCATTAGCGCGATGTTTCGCACCTAAATTTAGGCTGCAAAACCCTCGTTAGTATTAACAGCCTTTATTAGGCTATTTTAACCGTCCTATAGTGCACCGGTCGCAAGTGCCCAGGACAATAAATAAGGAAAGACAAATGTCTATCTCTCTATCTGCTGTAACCCGTGATGACTTGGGGAAAGGTGCGAGCCGCCGCCTACGTCGTCTATCTGGCGGAACACCTGCTATTATTTTCGGTGGCGCAAAAAACAAGAAGCCTCAATCGGTTACTTTGGTTCACAAAGACCTTTGGAAAGCTTCTGAAACAGAAGGCTTTTTCAGCTCTATAGTTACCCTAAGTGTTAATGGCAAAGAAGAGCCAGTTATCATTAAGGACATTCAGCGCCATCCAGCTAAGCAAGAAATCCAACACGTAGACTTCTTGCGTGTTACTAAGTCCAACCTAATTCACATCTTGGTTCCTTTGAAGTTTGTGAATGAAGCGACTGCACCTTCAATTAAGATTCAAGGTGGCACAGTGTCTCATGCTAAAAGCGAAGTTGAGATCACTTGCTTGGCAGCTAACTTGCCAGAGTGCTTGACTGTAGATATGCAAGATGTGGCTATCGGTGGCATCGTTCACCTTGCAGACATCCCACTACCAAAGGGCGTAACTATTCGCGCTCTTCGCCTAGGTGATGACCACAACCAAGCTATCGCTACTATTTCCGGCGCCAAAGGCAAATAAAGCAAGCTTAGTGAAAAAGACAAGTAAAGCTAGCACAGCTTAATTGTTGTTATAAAGCGCCTTTGTTATTTACGTAACAAGGGCGTTTTTATTTGGAGCCCCGTGACGATGTCCGACACCATAACCGATGCACCCATCAAACTCATTGTTGGCCTAGGCAATCCTGGCGCCAAATATGACAAAACTAGGCACAATGCAGGCCAGGATTGGCTCATGCAATTAGCCAAAGAAGAAGGTATTAGCCTAACCGCTGAGAAGCGCTTTTTTGGTGACTATGGTCAAGGGTTTGTAGCCGGGCACAAAGTGCACCTACTGATTCCTAATACTTTTATGAATTTGAGCGGACAGTCTGTACAAGCACTCTGTAGCTTCTATAAAATCGACACACAGAACATCCTCGTAGCCCATGACGAACTCGACTTACCTCCAGGCACAGCACGCCTCAAACTAGGCGGCGGCCATGGTGGTCACAATGGTTTACGAGACATCATTAGCAGGCGTAGCGGCGACAAAAACTTCTATCGCTTACGCTTAGGAATAGGCCACCCTGGCAATGCCAAATTAGTGGCCGATTATGTATTAAAAAAAGCGCCCCTTGAGGAACGCATCAGCACCCAGAATTCGATGGACAAGGCGACAAAAGCCATGCCAGAGGCCATACCTGGGCAGTGGCAAAAAGCCATGAATGACCTGCATACAAGCTAAATATGCGGTCTAACTAACATTACTAGAGGTATCCCATGGGATTCAATTGCGGCATTGTAGGCCTACCAAACGTTGGCAAATCCACTCTCTTTAACGCCCTTACCAAAGCCGGCATTGGCGCTGAGAATTTTCCATTTTGCACTATCGAGCCAAACTCTGGAGTTGTAGCAATGCCAGACCCACGCTTAGACGCCTTAGCAGCTATAGTGCAACCAGAACGCGTCCTAGCCACTACTATGGAGTTTGTAGACATTGCAGGCCTAGTAGAAGGCGCATCTAAAGGCGAAGGCCTAGGTAACAAGTTCTTAGCTAACATCCGCGAAACAGACGCTATCGCCCATGTGGTACGTTGTTTTGATGACGATAATGTAATTCACGTTTCCAACCGCATTGATCCTATAGATGACATTGGCATTATCAATATGGAATTGGCCCTGGCCGACTTAGATTCCATAGAAAAGCAAAAGTCCCGCGTACATAGAGTAGCCCGCACTGGTGACAAAGAAGCCCAAACCACTATGGCGCTTTTAGAGAAACTAGCAGGCCCTCTAAGCGAAGGCATTGCTGTGCGCACCTTAGACCTAAACGACGACGAACTAGCCATGGTGAAGAGCTTTCACCTGCTAACTATCAAACCAACCATGTACATTGCTAACGTTGCCGACGACGGCTTTGAAAACAACCCTTATTTAGACGCTGTTAACTCCTTTGCCGCTGCAGAAGGTGCTCAAGTAGTGGCTATTTGTAATCAAATTGAAGCCGAAATTAGCGAACTAGACGATGAAGATAAGCGTGAATTTTTGTCTGACATCGGCATGACTGAGCCAGGTTTAGACCGTGTAATTCGCGCAGGTTATGAATTACTTAGCTTACAAACTTACTTTACCGCAGGTGTTAAAGAAGTTCGCGCTTGGACGATTAAGCAAAATGCCACTGCTCCTCAAGCAGCTGGTGTAATCCACACAGATTTTGAAAAAGGTTTTATCCGTGCCGAAGTCGTTGGTTATGATGACTTTATTTCTGGCAACGGCGAGCAAGGTGCTAAAGAAGCTGGAAAATGGCGCCTAGAAGGCAAAGAGTACCGTGTAAAAGACGGCGATGTGGTCCACTTCCGATTTAATGTGTAAAAGCTTTGTTTATGGGTGTTGACAGCACCCCCAAAACAAGGAATAATTCGCGTCCTCAAGTACAGGCACTGCACTTGAGAATGGTCAAAATGGCTATGTAGCTCAGTTGGTTAGAGCACATCACTCATAATGATGGGGTCACTAGTTCGAATCTAGTCATAGCCACCATTTTGATCCGTCCTTTGGACATTGCTGGGATATCGCCAAGCGGTAAGGCAACGGGTTTTGATCTCGTCATGCGCAGGTTCGAATCCTGCTATCCCAGCCAATTGTCTTTCTCTGTAGTAAAAAAACCACATTAACAAACATGTTCTCTATCCATTAACGCTTTGCGCTGAATTTGTACTATGCGTTTTTTCGATTGCGATTAGTCTTGAAGTTGCCTAGAGTAATACTTTGCTCCACTTATCATTAGCGGCACTAGTATGAACTCTATTGGGCACCATGAATTTAGCTACCGTAAATGGTCACACACATTACTGTTAACGTTAAGCTGCTTAATAACCGGCTTGGCCAGTGCCAATAGTTTACGCATCGCCTATGATGCAGACCCTGTTTCTTTAGATCCTTATGAGCAACTATCTGGCGGCAGCATGCAACAAGCCCATTTGCTCTATGATCCATTAGTACGATGGACTACAGATCATCAATTAGAAGGTCGCTTGGCGCCTTCGTGGCAGCGCTTAGATAATCGCACTGTACGTTTTAACTTACGCCACGATGTTAAGTTTATCAGTGGTAATGCGTTGACAGCTCTTGATGTGAAATGGAGCTTACAACGTGCTAAAACTAGCGCCGACTTCAAAGCCATTTTCCAGCCTATTAGCCACGCTCGAGTGATTGATGCCCATACTGTCGACTTAATTACCGACAAACCCTATGCCCTACTCGAGAATATCGCCACCCAATTGTTTATTATGGACAGCCTGTTTTACCAGGGTTTTGACGAACAACAAAAAGCCAAAGATGCCATCGAAAACCATGGTCATTCATATGCATCAATGCATGCCTCTGGTACCGGGCCGTTTGTGGTTATTAAACGCCAGCAGGGTGTAGAGATCCAGCTTAAGAGGCAAGCCGACTACTGGGACCATGCCTCTAGGGGTAATGTAAGCCAAATTAGTATAATCCCAATACATGACAGTGCTACTCGCAGCGCGGCTTTGCTAGCAGGGGATTTAGACCTAATTGCCCCCGTACCCCCAATAGATCATTACCGTATTGATAAAGAAACGGGCATGCATTTATTTACCCGTGCTGGTGCGCGCTTAATTAGCTTACAAATGAACCAACAATCACGCCCAGAGTTACGGGACCTTCGCGTTCGCCAAGCTATTATTCATGCCATCAATAACAAAGGTATTGCTAGTAAGATAATGCGTGGTTTCGCTACACCTGCAGGCCAACAAAGCCCTCCTGGCTACGTAGGCCACCTACCCAAACTTATTCCACGGTTCAATTTAGAACTTGCAAAAAAACTGATGTCACAAGCTGGCTATAGTAAAGGTTTTAGGCTCAGTATGATTGCGCCCAATAACCGCTACGTCAATGATGCCAAGATAGCCCAAGCGGTTGTGATCATGTTAGCTAAGATCAACATTGAAGTTGATCTTGTGACTATGCCCAAGGCTCAGTATTGGCAAAAATATGATCAAGGCGGTACTGATTTAATGATGTTAGGATGGCATTCAGACACAGAAGATTCAGCAAACTTTAGTGAATTGTTGGTGATGTGCCGCAATGAAATAAGTGGTTATGGTCGTTACAACGGGGGCCACTATTGCAACCCAGAAGTAGATCGTCTTGTGAGTGCTAGTGCTCAACAAACTGACCCTAAAAAACGAGCTCAAATGTTGCAACAGGTGGAACAAATTCTGTATCACGATGCTGCGTTTGTGCCCTTGCACTGGCAACATTTGGCCTGGGGAAGTCGAAGTGGTTTAGACATCGGCAATGTGCTAACAGTAATGAACGTACCCTATTTAGCAGACTTGGTCATCAACCAGCTATGATTTATTTACCCCAAATAACACGGCGCATCTTGACTGGTAGCATCACCATAGTCTTGGCCGCTTGCGTAAGCTATTGGGTACTTAGTCTCATTACCCCTAGCCATACCGCTACACTTTCTTTGGGCCAATACCTCAACAATTTACTACACGCAGACTTTGGCCGATCGCAGTTCTATAACCTGCCAAACTTACACGTCATCCTTGAAAAACTGCCAGCGACCTTTGAACTGGTGATTATTACGAGCCTTATTGTAGCCCTATTCGCATTACCACTTGGCCTTTATAGCGCCATTGCGCCACGACAAAAACTAGCCCGGGGCATTATGGCTTTTAGTTTGCTGGGTATCTCTTTACCAGTATTTTTAACAGGCAGCTTAATGGTGTATCTATTTGCGGTAGAGCTAAATTGGCTGCCTGCCTTTGGACGCGGCGACCTAGTTTGGTTTGGCTCATGGTCCAGTGGGTTATTTACAGTGTCTGGTTGGCAGCATATGGTAATGCCTGCCACTGCACTTAGCCTAACATTATTGCCTTTATTTTTACGCTTAATCCGCGCCGAGCTGATCCAAGTAATGCACAGTAATCCTGTGCGTTTAGCTCAGGCTATGGGCATAGCTCCTTGGCGTATATGGCTTCGTTACGGTTTACGTAACGCAACTTTACCAATGATTACCATGGCAAGCTTACAATTTGGTACCCTTATGGCCTATACCCTAGTAGTTGAAACACTATTTCAATGGCCAGGAGTAGGCAGCCTATTTATGCAGGGCATTATTCGTGGCGATGGTACACTCATTGCTGCTTATCTTGTGTTAGTAAGTATTATGTTTTTACTATTCAACAGCCTGACAGACTTAGCCTATGGGTTGTTTAATCCTCACTTAGCACCTGGGCCCCAGCAGACCCAAAAAACGCAGCAACATCCACTATGAATGCAGCCAAGTACCACGGCCACCATGTTTGGCGACGCTTTAGAAGACAGCAATTGTGGCGTCAGCTAAAAGCTAATAAAACAGCATTTGTTAGTACAATTGTATTATTGAGCTTGGGGATTCTGGCACTTCTTACTCCTTGGATTAGCCCCTTTGACCCCACCAACATGCAGCAGCAAAATATTATGGATGCTGAGCTGCCTCCGTTTTGGCAACAAGGCCATGACCATCGCTTTCTACTTGGCACCGACGGCCTAGGCCGAGACTTATTGAGCAGTATTTTGTATGGCCTTAAAAACTCACTTTGGATCGGTTTTTGGGCAGTGCTCTTACAATTTACCTTAGGCACCAGCTTAGGCCTTTGTGCAGGCTACTTTGGGGGCTGGGCAGAACGTTTAATCATGAGCTTGGCAGACCTTCAGCTCACGTTTTCAAGCCTTATGTTAGCCATATTAACACTGGCTATAACCCGCGCTGCTATGGGAGCTCACGACTACCATATGTGGTCACCATGGTTGTTGGTGTTAGTATTGGGGTTAGCAGACTGGCCACAATATGCGCGAACATTAAGGGCAAGTGTATTAGCAGAAAAACACAAAGACTACATTGCCGCTGCACACGTTTTAGGTTACAGGAGCAAACACATAATGGTGTTTCATATTTTACCAAACACCCTGTCACCGTTACTAGTTATTGCCACCCTACAAATTGCCCATGTCATCCTAGCAGAGGCCGCTTTATCTTTTTTAGACATTGGCATGCCGTACGCTAACCCTTCTTTAGGGGGTTTAATGGGTGCAGGGTTTGAATATATGTTCAGCGGTATATGGTGGATTGCCCTATTACCAGGCCTTGCGTTATTAACTTTATTACTCAGCATTAACTTAGTAGCTGATTGGCTAAGGGATGCCCTGGATCCTAAAAACCTAGGACACAGGCCATGACTAGCCCATTACTCCAGGTGACAGACCTGCACGTTAATTTCATATCAAGATGGCCCAACGAACCAAACATCGATGTGCTCCGTGGGGTGTGCTTTGAACTATACCGCGGTGAACGGGTAGCTTTAGTGGGTGAAAGTGGCGCGGGGAAGTCTTTACTGGCTACTAGTATTATTCAATTATTTGATTCCAGCGCCCGCATACGCCAAGGCCAAGTCACATTTGAAGGTAAGCAGCTAACGCAATTAAAACCCAAACAACTGCGCCAAATTCGAGGCCGGCGTATAGGCATGGTATTCCAAGACCCCATGACTAACCTTAACCCTAGCCTCACCCTAGAACAACAATTATTAGAGTGCATATTGAGCCATAGAAGCATTAGTCGTGCAGAAGCACGTCTGGTAGCACTACACAAGTTACGCCAAGTGCATATTCCTGCACCAGAAGCGCGCTTACAGCAATACCCACATCAGCTCTCTGCAGGCCAAAGGCAAAGAGCCACCATAGCTATGGCGCTAGCATTAGAACCCACTTTAATCATTGCTGATGAGCCTACCAGCGCGCTAGATGTAACTATGCAGGCCGAAGTAATGAGTTTGCTCACTCACTTATGCCATAACAATGGTGTGGCATTATTGCTGATCACCCACGACTTAAGCCTTGTGGCCCATGCCAGCGACCGTTGTTTGATCATGTATGCAGGCAAAATAGTAGAACAAGGGCCTACTAGTGTCCTTATTAACGACGCCCAACATCCTTATACACAAGGCCTTATTAAAGCTTTGCCACAAATGAGCTCTCCTGGCCAACCCCTGTTTCAAATTCCAGGGCAAATGCCTGTTGCACAAGAGCTCGGCAACCACTGCGCTTTTGCCACACGCTGTGAATTTGCCCATGATAAATGCTGGCAACAAACACCAACTATGCCCACTGGTAATGGCCACCGCGCAAGCTGCCATTTATTAACCGCAGCACCAGCTAGAGCTGAGCGATGACCCCTACTCCAAACCTCCTACAAATTAGCAACTTACACAAAAGCTATCAAGCCCCAAACCAACCTAGGCCTTGGTGGCCTAGCCTATCCAATACTGCCAGCGCTAGCCAAATTAAAGCCATCAATGGTTTAAACCTCTCCATAGCGAAGGGTGAGACCTTATGTGTGGTGGGAGAAAGTGGTTGTGGTAAATCTACCTTAGCGCGCTTAGTGATGGGGCTAGAACAACCAGACCAAGGCCACATTAGTTATCAGGGTAACAACATCAGCAGCCTAAAGCATAAACAACGACAAGATTATCGTCAGCGTATGCAAATGGTGTTTCAAGACCCCTACACAGCACTTAACCCTAGGTTAACTGTATTACATGCACTAGTAGAACCCTTGCTTTACCATCAGCCACAACTTAAACGCCAAAATGCCATTGACCAAGCTATGGCGCAGCTACTTGCAGTAGGGATAGATCCTGCACTAGCACAACGCTTCCCACATCAGTTGTCTGGTGGGCAACGACAGCGCATCAATATTGCACGGGCCTTAATGGTACAACCAGAATTCATTGTGGCCGATGAACCTTTGTCAGCATTAGATGTGTCTATCCAAGCTCAAATACTCAACTTATTGGCGCAGCTACAACAAAGGCAGCAACTCACCTTTTTAATTTTTAGCCATAACTTGGCTGCTGTAGAGCACATGGCTGATCGTGTGGCCGTGATGTATGAGGGTCAAATATGTGAAATTGCCAGCCGCGAGAAAATATTTAATCACCCTCAGCACCCTTACACAAAAGCTTTGCTAGCTGCATCTCCTCAAATTTATCAAGCCCCCAACACCCACCACAAGTTGGTCGGTGACGTACCTAACCGTATTCCCACCCAACAGGGGTGCAGCTTACAAGATCGATGCCCTAAGGCCTTTGAAACCTGCCGCCATCAAACGCCTAAGTCAATTGAAATGACGACTGGGCACTGGGTTGCATGTCACCTTGTGGCTGATCCTACTAACACTGATCCAATACCCGATACTCAAGTGGAATTAGAAAAAGGAAACCACCATGACCCTTCACATTAACAGCCAGTTTGACAGCGGCAACATTGAGGTTATCAATGCGACAAGCAACCCTATTGAATTAGCTATACGTCGTGATAATAAATCTGATTTCTATCAATGGTTTCACTTTAGTGTTACCGGCGCTAAAGACCAAGACGACTTAGAATTAAGCCTTACCAACGCCGCAGATGCAGCCTTTGCAGATGGGTGGGAGCACTTTCAAGTGGTGGCCTCTTATGACAGGGAGGAGTGGTTTAGGGTGCCTACTCGCTACCAAGACGGCTGCCTTATTTTTAACCATGCGCCAGAATATGATATGGTTTGGTATAGCTTTTTTACGCCTTACTCTTGGGAAAGGCATCAAGACCTGATCAGTTGGGCACAAACTAGTGATGTTTGTACAGTTACAACCTTGGGTAACACCCTAGATGGTAGACCATTAAACCTGCTTACTATTGGAGATGAGTCACCACACAAACGTAAAATTTGGCTCACCGCACGCCAACACCCTGGTGAAACAATGGCCGAATTTGCCATAGAGGGGTTATTAGAAAAGTTACTAGACCCAAGTGATGCATGCAGCAGAACGTTACTCGAAGGTGCAGTGTTTTATATTATCCCCAATATGAACCCAGATGGCAGCGTGCGTGGTCACCTGCGTACCAACGCAGCAGGCGTTAACCTTAACCGTGAGTGGCTAAATGCTACTATGGTGCAAAGCCCAGAAGTGTTTTTAACACAACAAAAAATGCGAGCAACAGGCGTAGACCTATTCATTGATTGTCATGGCGACGAAGAAATTCCTTACGTGTTTTTAGTTGATAACCAAGGTATTCCTGCATACGGTCCAAGGTTAGCTAAACTAGAAGCAGACTTTAAACAGCAGCTGCTTATCAGCAACCCAGATTACCAAACAGAACATGGCTACGATACCGATCTGCCTGGACAAGCAAACCTGTCAGTGGCTAGCGCATCTGTTGGCCAAACCTATAACTGTTTATCACTCACCTTAGAGATGCCCTTCATCGACAACTTTAACTTACCAGATGCTATACACGGTTGGTCTGCCCAGCGCAGCAGCGACATGGGCGCAGCCTTGCTACCTGCCATGCTATCTGTGATCCACGAGCTAAGATAACACCATGGAACTACGTTGGTTGGATGACTTTTGTGCACTGGCTAGAACACGGCATTTTTCTCGTGCAGCTGACGAACGCCACGTAAGTCAGCCAACATTCAGTAGGCGTATCAAACTTCTAGAAGAAGAAATGGGAGTCATCCTTATCGACCGGCACAGTTTGCCTATGCAACTCACTCCTGCCGGCGAAGTGTTTTTAATTTCGTGTACAGACATCTCTGCACGCCTAAGGCTAACCAAAAGTCAATGCAAAGCTGTAGACCAACAACAGCAAGACCAAGTGAGCCTAGCCACAAGCCAATCACTACTGATTAGTTTTTTGCCTCAGTGGCGCAAGCAGTTAACCCAAAAAGCTGCAGCAAAAGCCAGCTCAGAAGCAAGTTTAAATACACACTTAGGTGAAAGTCTAGAAATTAACTTAGCATCTAGTAACTGGTTAGGTACCGAGTATTGCCAAGCTTTATTACAAGGAGAGTGTGATTTATTAATGAGCTATTGGCACCCTGCAATGCAGCTAGACACAGAATTTAATGATGATGAAGTGGAGTTTATTCGCCTGGGACAAGACCAGTTGTTGCCTGTGAGTGCCAAAAGTTCACTGGACACGCCTTTGTTCAACCTTTCAGATCATGGCCTTAATCAGCCCAAACAAATACCTTACATCGCCTATCAACCCCAAACCTTTCTTAGCCAGGTGATTCAGGCTCAAGTGCAACCACTTTTTCCAAGCCAACTGGTTGTGGTCAATGAAAATAGCCAAGCGGTGAGTAGTAAAGCACTGATTCAACAGGGGTTTGGTTTAGGCTGGTTACCAAAGAGTTTAATCACCACAGAGTTAGAACAGAACTTTCTTTGTATTGCAGGCAATATAGAGTGGCATATTAGTTTAGACATCCGCCTATACCGGCGCCGTAACAACCCCAGCCTTAAACTAAAAGCCCTGTGGGAATTACTGAGGGAGCACTAACACAGTTAGGTTTAACGCTTACATTTGGGCAGGTAATGCATAGGTTCCCATTACTTGGGCTACGGGTTTTTTATCGCCACGAGAGTACAGCATTACTTCCCCCATCACCAAAGAACGCCCCACTTTAACTAACTTGCAACAGCCAACAATGTCTTTATCTGCAGCAGGTTTGCGTAAGAAATTAATCGATAAGTTGGACGTTACTGCCAATGCGACCAAACCTAGTTCACCCAGCACGGCAACATATAAAGCCACATCTGCAACGCTCATTAGCACTGGGCCTGAAACAGTGCCACCAGGCCGTAATTCATCAAACCCTATTGGATGACTTACAGTAGACATTTGATCTCCAACAGATTCAACCACACACTTAGATTGAGGGAACTCGTTAGCCAAAAATTCTGCAATGATTTGTTTGGACGCCACTGTGATCCCTTTCAGTTAGAAAAACGTTAATAACAGTCTACTAGTACATTAGGACCCTATCTCAGAAACGATATTGGTGTCACTAACGGCTTCTGCTGCGAGTTTTGCCCGGGCAGCTTTACTAATGTATTTAGGCTTATTCTTAGTGCTTAATTTAGCGTTAAATCTTTTGGCTTGCGCCGTTAAAATTTGAACACCCTTTTTACGACGATTCATAGGTATATCTACTTATTAATAAACACGAGCATAATAACAGCTCCCAGCTTGCAACCAAACTGATTTTTATCCATTGGCAAGCCTATCAGCCCATTTACCATGATGATCTTTTTCACAATTTTGTTGGGTATCATACACAATGTGATCACCCACATTTTTTAATGTAACCCCCATCTTTTGAAGCTTTAGATCGATTAAACATGACAACTCACTTTTGCTTATGTGGGACATAAAAAAAGCAAGGTTTGTATTGGTATCAAAAACACACACAACCTTTAAGCTGTTAGGGAAATTTGCATAATTAACCATGTGGGTTAACCATTGAAAGCCACCAATTTCCTTCAATGCCATTTCGCACACATCCGTCAGAACAAGCCTAAGTTGATTATCTATTTTTTTATCAGTTTTACGCATAATTTAATGACAGCCTAATACCCACCAAACGTTTTTATTATACCCGAAGGTATCTATTTCATATGGCCAGTAGTTGAAAATTAATCTTTATTATACATACTTGGTAATCCCCCCATTGATAATCTAGGTTAAAAATAGATATTTAGGCAGCTACAAATTTCGTTATTGGCTTCATTACTATTGGATGAAAATGAACAAGGAGCGACACCTAAACGTTCAGTCTAATCATTAATAGTTGCCACTACTTTATTGGTAGCTATTGCAACATGCTGTTTATTCAAATCGCATCTATGTGTGTTCTAGCGCCAAGCTCAACTGCGTACTTAACTGGCGCACTTTTTGGAACAAAAAGCTCAACAGCTTGGGGAGTAATATTAAAAATTTTTGTTATGTTATTTCATTCCTAGTCCTCATTACCGTCAAATACTACAATAAAAAACGACCCTGCCGAGGTTGGCTGTGCCTCCACAGGACTCATTATTCGACGACTCAACGAAGAGGAAAATAGTTGCGAAAGTTAGCAAAAAAAATACTGCCTCGAAGTGCCACTCAGTATCTGGGATGGCACTAGGCGTGTTCGAGAAAATTAGTTTTCTTGAGATCCAATTAACCTGGCCTCAACGATTCAGACCCAAAAAACCAATCTAATTCCATCAAAGGGTATCCGTTATAAATTCAAGGGTAGGCCCTACTGGGCTAAATACAGGTTTTATTCTATGCCTTAAATGACACAGAATAGGGCAAATTCTGGGTGAAATTTTACAGATTGATATTGGCGCATATGCATTTTATACTTGAGTTAAGTTATTGATAGAAACACACCCTCTGCGTGCCATATCAATCACTAATTCATCACCTATTAATTAAGTTTTTTGACCTTATGATAGAAGTTGCGCTTTTTCCTATACCCAATGCAGTTAATTTTCCTGGCTTGCCAACGCCGTTACATGTTTTTGAGCCCCGTTATCGAAAGATGGTCAAATACTGTATTGATCACAATGTGATGCTGGGGGTCTGTCATACCGAAAAAGTGGTACATGCTAATACTCGAGATCAAACTCGGGAGGAAGCACTCAACAGCAATCATTCTACCTACAAGCCATGCGCTGTTTTTTCTGCCGGAAAGGTCGAGCTACTCGAGGAGATGGATGATGGCCGTCTGGCAATAATGGTTAACTTTGAAATGCGATTGCAGCTACGACAAGAGCGTCAAACCCTGCCATTTAATATATGGGGTTGTGATCTGTATGAAGATGAGCTGCTTGAGGATGATGGCTTAACTGGGCTATTAAGACAAAGTTACGAAAAGATCATGCAACGCTTGTTGACCCTCAGCCATGGTAATAATGAGGTTCAAACAATGCTAACTGGGGATCATTGGCAAAATATGTCTCCAGTTAAGTTTAGTTTTTTGGTAAACGGCTTAATAGGTATGCCTGCAGAAAATAAGCAAAACTTACTAGAAATGAGGCAGCCACAAAAGAGATTAGACGCAATACTCGAATTAATAAACTCTATTCAGCAACCCCTTAGCGAGTGATGTCCTTGTTTAATCAACTAAGTACAAATTAGTTTAAAATGTTGCCCAGCATTTGATTCATGTTTTTGCGGACTAGGGCTCAGGCTAAAATTGTGTTATCAAATTTTTATTGATGTTCGTGGTGAGAGAATAAAAAGTAGTTACCTTCAACTTCAACTTGATCTTATGAAAATGATACGTCTATTTATTACTGCTTCGATACAACCTTTGATGGCTTTTATTTGCTTCGTTGCTTTTGCATTAATAACTCCAGTCTTATACGGAAAAAATCACCAGCCCATGAAAACACTCTTTGAATTTACAGGTGAAAAGCCCGACGTGGAATGGCGCTCGAGCAACGATGGCGTAATGGGAGGCATTTCTAAGGGTAGTGCACGTATTGTAGAAGAGGGGATGTTGTTTGATGGAGAACTCTCCTTAGAAAATAATGGTGGGTTTTCATCGATATACTTCAATGTTAATTTTGATCTGTCTGACTTTTCGGGTGTTCGATTAACGGTTCTTGGTGATGGCCGTACCTACCGATTACGTTTAGAAAGCGACGCTTTTTTTTCACAACGTGGGCCAGTCAACTTTAGTAGCGAATTTAAAACAACGGTAGATGAGTGGGTAGAGATCTTTTTGCCGTTCAGTGAACTTAATCAATCGTGGCGTGGACGTCAGCTTTCTGGGTACACATTCAATCTACAAGATATTCGCAGGATCGGCATTATGCTCGCAGATAAAAGGCCAGGTAAGTTTAGCCTTAAAATCGCCTCTATTGCCGCGCAAAATCTGAAAAGGAGTCCGCCACTATAATCGCCGGAAGAATCAGCACTTCATTGGTGTATTCGTTTGCACGCAAATGAAAACGGTTCTACTTGGACTTTTGAGCAGGTGGATAAGTCAAAATCCGACAAGGCCGCATTAGTAAAAGTGAGTGGGCGTTTTTGTACAATAAGTTTTTGCAGAAACCGTTAACCGACTTGTCCGAATTTAGACACCTTCAAAGGCAGCAGAAAGTTACACCACGTTATAAAACTATAAATTATAGCTACTCTGAACAGTGCCCTCTTTGAATTGAAATCACAAAAAAGACAGATGTATTATGAAGAACAAAGCAATCACGTTTAAGCAGCTACACCAGCCTGGCAACCCATTGATTATGGCCAATGCTTGAAGCGCAGGCAGCGCTGTTATTTTGGCAGAAGCTGGGATTTTGGCTATTGGTACAACGAGTGCCGGTATAGCCTATAGCCGCGGAGTGCCCGATTACCAGAGCCGTTTAAGTTTTGACACCGCGTTAGACGAAACACAACGCATCGTTGATGCTGTTGATATTGCTGTAAGTATGGATGCGGAAAACGGCTATGGCGATTCTGCCGAGGCTGTGTTGGCTAACATGCAGCGCATTATTGCTACGGGTGTGGTTGGCGCTAGTATAGAGGATCACCTTGCAGACCCACAACAGCCACTATACGACACAGAGTTAGCTGTAGAGCGGATAGCAGCGGCTAAGCAGGCAACACAAACCTTAGATTACCCGTTTATGCTAACGGCCAGAGCCGAATGTTACCTTACTGGGCACCCTACCCCATTTAAAGAATCTGTAGAGCGGGCTAACCGCTATCGCGAGGCGGGGGCAGATTGTATATTTGTGCCAGGTATTAGAGACATAGAAACTATTAAGGCCCTAGTGGCAGAGGTTGATGGGCCTATAAGTGTAGTTATGGGACTGACTGGCATACCGATTTCTGTTGACGAGCTAGGTGATGCTGGTGTGGCCCGCATAAGTATTGGCGGCTCGTTAGCAAGAGCCACTTTTGGACTAGTGCGCAGCGCGGCCAAAGAAATGTTGCAGCATGGAACGTTTCATTTTGCCAAGCAACAAATAGCTGATGCAGATTTATGTGCGTTGTTTTCTGAGTCTGTTAAACCAAAGTAAACCTGCTTACTACTGTGACTTAGCTACTCAGGTCTATCAACCGAATGGTCTGTTGGCTGAGGGGTAATGGTCATTACCTTAACGCCTTTGGGTGATTCAAAACGATGCCATATGTTTTTAGGTACTACAAGCAGTGTGCCCCGTGGCATAAAATTGGCCACCTCTTCACCATTTTGCAATAGCATTAACGTGGTTTCGCCCTCCATAACCATCACCATTTCATCACCGTTGGTGTGCCTTTCCCACTCACTGTTACCCGCATAATGGGCGAGAAATATGCCGCCGTCTCTGTAAGCTGCCAAGGAACAAAAACCGTCATCATTACCGTTGGCTTCTGGTGTTCTATTAGGTAAAAACTTGATAGTGCCAAAGGCTTGGCTTATGGATATAGGGGTTGGTTTAGCGCAAGCATTTTGCATTACAAATCCTTTTCATGGCCTGTGTTGTGTGTGGTAAAAGGGGATGAGGCCTCACCCTAGGTCAGTTGCTCTCACATTTAAAATTCATTTAACCAATAAACACGCCACACTCACATCACCATGTTGTTCCATAACGGGGGTGGTGGTTTTACATTGTGCCACGGCATGTTGGCAGCGGGGGTGAAAGCTACAACCACTAGGCGGGTTAAGTGGTGATGGAAGCTCGCCAGTAAGTTTGATGCGCTTGCGCTTGTGGCCTGTGTTGGCTTGGGGAGTGGCAGAAAGCAATGCTTGGGTGTAGGGATGCTGAGGGTTGTTAAATACTGCTTCACTTGCACCTTGTTCTACGGGTTTACCTAGGTACATCACTAGCACTTGGTCAGCAATATGGCGCACTACACTTAAATCGTGGGAAATAAACACATAGGCTAGGCCTAGTTCTTGCTGTAACTCTATTAGCAAGTTAAGCACTTGGGCTTGAATGGACACGTCTAATGCAGATACAGGTTCGTCTAATACTACAATTTTTGGTTTTAGAATAAGCGCCCGAGCAATGGCGATCCGTTGGCGCTGACCACCCGAAAACATGTGTGGGTAACGATGAATGTGTTCGTCTCGCAAACCTACTCGCTGCATCATAGCTAATACTTGTTGGCGCCTTTGGTCGGCATTTAAGTTGGTATTGATGATGAGGGGTTCTTGTAAAATATCGCCCACTTTTTGTCGTGGATTTAACGAGCCAAAAGGATCTTGAAACACCATTTGTACGGTTTGGCGTAATTGTTTCGCCACATCTTTTTTATTGGCGTTGGCTAAATCGATGCCATCCAAACTGAGCTTTCCAGCGGTGGGTTGCTCTATAAGAGTGAGCAAACGGGCCAGAGTAGATTTACCACAACCAGACTCACCTACCACAGCTAAAGTTTGCCCAGCATAGAGATCAAAACTTGCACCAGACAGTGCTTGTAAACTTTGATTGGCCTGAAAAAAACCTGTTTTTACACTGTAGTACTTGTGTAGGTCTCGTGCTTGAATTAAAGCTTGCTGGCTCATGATACTGCCTCCGTGTGGATAACAGCAGCGGTGTTTATCGGTAACGGATAATGACACAACACACCTTCTATTCTTGGTGCTGGTTGCGAGAGACACAGATCAGTGGCATGTTCACACCTTGGGCTAAATAGGCAACCTACAGGGCGGTCTAACTGACCAGGAACCACACCCGGAATAGCATTAAGGGTTTTGCCTTTGGCGTATTCTGGCAGTGCACTAAGTAGCGCTTGGGTATAAGGATGACGAGGGTTATTGAATAACTCAGCTACCGGCCGCTGCTCTACTTGTTGGCCAGCGTACTGCACTACTACTCGGTCTGCAGTTTCTGCAACTACAGCCATGTCGTGCGTAATAAGCACCAAGGCCATGCCATTGGCTTCTTGTAGCTCTACTAGCAGCTCTAGAATCTGAGCTTGTATGGTTACATCTAACGCTGTGGTGGGTTCGTCGGCAATCAATAACTTAGGCTCGCAGGCAATCATCATGGCAATCATCACCCGCTGGCTCATGCCACCAGAAAGCTGATGAGGGTAGGCTTTAAGCCGTGTTTCTGGGGCAGGAATACCCACTTTTTCCAGCAGTTCTATTACCTTAGCTTTATGACTACGGCGGTTACCACCAAAATGCTGAGCTAGTACTTCGCTAATCTGGTATTCCACACTAAAACAAGGATTGAGGCTGGTCATGGGCTCTTGAAAGATCATACTGATGTCTTTGCCAATAATAGCTCTTCGCTGCTTGGCATTCATGGTAAGTAAGTCCTTACCATCGAAGCTCATTTGATCTGCAGTGATGGTGGCAGTCCATGGTAATAAACCCATAAGGGCCAGCATGGCCACTGATTTTCCAGAGCCAGATTCGCCTACTATGGCTACGATGTCTCCAGCCTCTAAACTTAAGCTCACTTGATCCACGGCCTTTAATGACCCATGGGCAGTAGCAAATTCTACCGTTAAGTTGGTGATTTCTAACAAAGCCATGATTAAGACCTCTTCAACTTAGGATCTAGGGCGTCGCGCAAACCATCACCCATTAAATTGATTGCTAACACTGCCAGTAAAATGGCGATACCAGGAAAGGTAACCGTCCATGGCGCACTTAACATAAGGTCTCGGTTTTCTGCAATTAAGGTGCCCCACTCTGGTAATGGCGCCTGTGCACCCATGCCTAAAAAACCCAACGCTGCAGTGTCTAAAATAGCAGTGGAAAAGCTCAATGTGCCCTGCACTATTAAAGGCGCCATACAGTTGGGCAATATACTAATAAACATTAACCGTATTGGCCCAGCACCTGCCACTTTACTGGCAGTAACGTAATCTTTATTAAGTTCTGTCATGGTAGATGCACGGGTTAAACGTACAAAAGAAGGCGTATAGGTAATGGCAATAGCTACCATGGCATTAAGTAACCCTGGGCCCAACACAGCCACCAGCACTAAGGCCATTAACAAACCAGGCACTGCCATAATCGTGTCCATAATGCGCATGATAATGGTTTCTACCCAACCGCCTCTAAAGCCTGCCACTAACCCCAATAAAACACCGATAGAGGCCGACATTAGCACCACGATACAACCGGCAATAAGGGACAACCGAGCACCATGAATAATACGAGACAGCATATCTCTGCCAGCATAGTCTGTGCCTAGAAAGAAACGAATCTGCCCACCTTCCATCCACGCTGGGGGAACTTCGGCAAATTCACGGTATTGCTCGGTAGGCAAATGAGGGCTAATCACATCAGCCAATATAGCCATTAGAACTACACCAACCAGAAACACCAAACCAGCTACAGCAGTTTTATTGACACTAAAGTAAAACCAAAATTCACGCCATTGCTGGCTGCGCACAGAATAAGAAGTCGTTGTTGTTGTTAAGGGAGTCATTGTTCTAATTCTCAGTGCAAAATACGAGGATTAATGAGGCCATAAAGCAGGTCGACAGTGAGGTTAACCACCATCACACACCCTGCGATGAGTAGTAGCCCACCTTGTACGGCAAAATAATCGCGGCTAAATACAGAAAAAATGATCCACTTACCTATACCGGGCCAACCGAATATGGTTTCTGTAAGAATGGCCCCCCCAAGCAACACCGCTACTTGTAAACCAATTACCGTGATCACAGTAATCATGGCATTACGTAATGCGTGTATGGCAATAACACGTATGGGGGAAAGCCCTTTGGCCTTGGCGGTACGTACATAGTCTTCACTTAGCACTTCTAACATGGCAGACCGGGTTTGGCGTGCAATCACGGCTAAAGGAATAGTGCCCAGAACTATGGCGGGCAACACCAAATGGTGCAAGGCAGATTTAAAAGCGCCTTTTTCATCACTAAGCAGGCTATCTATCAACATAAAGCCAGTAACAGGCTCTACCTCAAACAAAAACGATAACCGCCCCGAAACAGGCGTAAGGTTTAAAGTGTTAGAAAACAATATAATAAGTAACAACCCCCACCAAAATATTGGCATTGAATAACCGGCTAAGGAAATACTCATAATGCCTTGGTCTATCCAAGTGCCCCGCTTAACAGCGGCTACAATACCTGCAGGGATGCCTAAAATAACGGCAAATAAAATGGCGCAAATAGCCAATTCTGCAGTGGCAGGAAATAGCTCAAAAAACTCCTCTGCTACAGGCCGGTTAGTAATTAATGAAGTGCCTAGATCCCCTTGTAACACGTCACCCACGTAGGAAAGATATTGTTGCCAAAGGGGTTGATCCAAACCTAATTTTGCCATCAATTCGGCATGCCGCTCTGGTGACACCCCTCGCTCACCAGCCAGTACCTCTACAGGGTCGCCAGGCAGGGCTCTAATAAAACCAAAGGCTACTAAAGTCACACCAAAAAACACAGGCACTAGCACTAGCAGTCGTTTGAATAAAAACTTAAACATAGACACAACTCAAAGATAGGGGATTGGCGCTATACCAAAAAAAAGAAGATAGGCTAAATGGCTGCGAAGGTTTTGGGCCAACGCAGCCATTGGGTCTAGCAACTCACAATGAGCGCTATTGGTAGGCTATTTAATATCTACACCATCGTAGAAAATGTGGCTACCTAAAGGATGAACCTTAAAACCAGTCACCTCTTTACGTACTGGCTTAAACACTACGGAATGAGCAATAGTTACCCAAGGCGCTTCTTCTTTGAAGATAACCTGTGCTTTTTCATACAATGCAGTACGCTCAGCTTGGTCGGTGATTTTTTTAGCTTGACGTAAAGTACTGTCAAACTCTTCATTACACCAGCGTGCTCGGTTACCACCACTTTTAGCTGCATCACAACCTAACAACACATACATAAAGTTGTCTGGGTCACCATTATCACCGGTCCAACCTAGTAATACAGTGTCGTGTTCGCCGTTTTTAGAACGCTTCAAGTACTCGCCCCATTCGAAGGTAACAATCTCAGCTTCTACGCCTACCTTAGCCCAATCGGCCTGGATCAACTCTGCCATACGACGAGCATTAGGATTGTAAGGACGCTGTACTGGCATAGCCCAGATGTTAGTCTTCAAACCTACCACACCAGCTTCTACCAACATCGCTTTGGCTTTTTCTGGGTTGTAGTCGTAGTCTTTCACGTCATCATTGTAAGACCAAATGGTAGGTGGAATTGGGTTCTTAGCAACAGTGCCTGCACCCTTAAAGACCACATCCAAGATAGATTGCTTATCAATCGCCATGTTCAATGCTTGGCGGACAATCTTTTGATCAAATGGAGGTTTTTCTGTGTTGAACGCTAAATAGCCTACGTTCAAACCTTCTTGGCGCATTAGGTTGATGTCTGGATCCTTTTCCATTGCTGCCACATCTGCAGGGTTCGGATAAGGCATCACATGGCATTCGCCAGCTTTCATTTTTTGGTAGCGAACATTGGCATCAGTAGTGATCGCAAATACCAACTTATCAATATTAGAACGGCCACCCCAATAATCGTCATGGGCCGTATAACGGATCATGGCGTCTTTTTGGTAAGACTTAAATACGAATGGGCCAGTTCCTACAGGCTTATGATCGATGTCTTCTTTATTGCCAGATGCGGCAAGAACATCACCATATTCAGCAGACATTACAGACGCAAAGTCCATCGCCATGTTGGACACAAATGGTGCTTCAGCGTAGTTCAAAGTGAACTTAACGGTGTAGTCATCTACTTTTTCAATAGATTTAAGCAGGTCGCCCATACTCATCCAACCAAAGTACTTGTAGTCACCACCAGAAACATCATGGTAAGGGTGATCTTCTTTCCACATACGGTTAAACGTGAACAGAATGTCATCAGCATTAAAATCACGAGTGGGGGTGAAATCGTTGGTAGTGTGATACTTAACACCTTTACGCAACTTAAAGGTGTATTCCAAGCCATCTGCAGACGCTGTCCAAGATTCAGCCAAACCAGGTACAACCTTAGTTGAGCCCGCCTCAAACTGCACTAGACGGTTGAATATAGTTTGTGAAGAAGCATCAAAGGTGGTGCCTGCCGAATAAAGAGAAGGGTTAAAGCCCTCTGGGCTGCCCTCGGAGCAAAATACCAAGGTTTTGGCCTGCGCCGCCCCTGATACCGCCAATCCTAGCCCAAGGCTAAGTGCGAGTAGTGTTTTTTTCATTATTATTTCCTAGGAGGTTACATACAAAATAATGTCATTAAGACCAGCCTACTTTACGCCTTAGGGTTTTAATGCCGCAATCGAAATTATGAAACAGGCCTAGTTAGAAATTGAATAACTATATCAGTAATATAAAATAATCAATTAAAACAATCATATAAAGCAATAAATAGTCCTCTCCTAAAGCCTTGCTTACTCCCTTTAAGATCACCATAATAAGCTCACACTGTATTACTTGGATCACCCTTTATGCTCACTCAATTAGCCACCTTATATCCCAGTCACCTAGAACGTGTGCTTGGGATTGCAGAAAAAGCAATGTATGCAGAGCAGTGTGACAGTATATTGATCCACAGTGGTGCCCCGAAATTGCACTTTCTAGACGATTACCATACCCCGTTTAAGGCCAACCCACATTTTGTTTGGTGGCTACCCTTAACCCAAAGCCCTCACTGTTACTTGCTTATTCAAACGAGCCAAAAGCCAGTACTTTTTTATCATTTGGCCGATGATTTTTGGCATGTGCCACCGCAGCCACCGCAAGGGTTTTGGTGTGAACATTTCGACATTCACCTGTGTTCAGATTTAGCTCACGTAAAACGTGAATTGTTGCGACACCAGGCCTCAAGCAACCATAGAGCATGGATAGGGGAAGACGCCCAGATTGCCACAAAATTAGGCATCAACAACATAAATCCACCAGGCTTAATACACCACTTACATTATGAAAGAGCCGTAAAAAGCGAGTATGAAATTGCGTGCTTAAAACAAGCCAACGTTATTGCACTCACTGGCCACGAAGCCGCTAAACAGGCTTTTATGGCTGGTAAAAGCGAGTTTGAAACACAACTGGCCTATCTTGCCGCAGTACAGCAAGATCAAACCCAAATGCCCTACCGTAATATTATTGGGTTTGGTGGCCATAGCGCTGTTTTACACTACCAGCACTACGACTACACGGCCCAAAAAATGAGCCAAGCACAAAGTTTTTTGATTGATGCTGGTGCCCAATGCCAAGGGTATGCCTCTGACATTACCCGCTGTCATAGCCGTGGTAGCGAGCTTTATCAAGACTTAATCAACGCCATGACTAAAGCTCAGCTTAATGTATGCGAACAGGCTAAACCCGATGTGAAGTTTTCCGATCTTCACTATCATATGCATCATTTAGTATTGGATTTACTTGAAGAGTTTAACTTGGTGGAAGGTTCCAGAGACGAGCTTGAAGCAAGCCGCATCAGCAGTGCCTTTTACCCCCACGGATTAGGCCATTTGTTAGGCCTGCAGGTGCATGATATTGGTGGTTGGCAACAGGATAAACTAGGCACTATGCAACAACCACCAGCCCATCACCCGTTTTTACGGTGTACTCGAATCCTAGAAAAAAACATGGTGGTAACCATAGAACCTGGGCTGTATGTGATTGATAGCTTATTACAAAAATGGCGCGATAACGGCTTTGGCCACTTACTAAATAACACCGCCATAGATCAATTAAGGCCTTTAGGTGGCGTACGTATAGAAGACAATATTGTGGTATCGGAACAGCCTATCAACCTTTCAGATTAGGCCGCTAAATGCGCTCTAACCTGGGCTAATTGTGACAGTAGTTCGGCGTCACCATAAACATTTGGCGCCAACTGCCCCCACACTGGGTTGGGCCACGCAACATCGTGAGTGAAACGGCCTATCACGTGTATATGCAACTGACTAACTACATTACCCAAGGCTCCGATATTAAGCTTATGAGGTATGTAGAGACTGGTCACCATGTCGGCTACTTGGTTTATCTCATTAAGCACTTGTTGCTGCTGAAGCACGGGCAAGCTGGTTAGTTCTGTGGCGCCCATAACGTTTGGCACCAAAATAAACCACGGTACACTGGCGTTGTTCATTAATAGTAAAGTGCATAAACCTAAATTGGCTACAAACTCACAGTCTGACCGCAAACGAGCATCTAGTTTGAATTCATCATCTACACCTGCGTCTACTTCACTCATACCTTGTTTGTCTCTGCTGGTGATTTTTTGGATTTTATGGTCGTTAACTGACATTACCATGCCTAGTCACCTAGGTTAGCATCTATTAGTGTCCATTAACGGCTATTAGTACCAAAAACAGCGTTTTGAAGCTAGGTTTAACAGCTGGCTTAAATGTATAATACCCCCTCAATTAATTCAGGTGTGCCACATGACAAAAAAGCTATTTATTAAAACCCACGGTTGCCAGATGAATGAATATGATTCTTCACGTATGGCCGACTTATTGGGCGATAGCCATGGCATGGAAATCACTCACAACGAAGCAGATGCCGACGTATTATTGCTTAATACTTGCTCTATTCGAGAAAAAGCCCAAGACAAGGTTTACCATCAGCTAGGCCGCTGGCGCAAACTAAAAGAAACCAACCCAAACATTAAAATAGGTGTTGGCGGCTGTGTGGCTAGCCAAGAAGGTGAAGCTATCTCCAAACGCGCGCCATTTGTAGACATGATCTTTGGCCCTCAAACATTACACCGTTTGCCAGACATGATCGATGCAACCGACGCTGGAGCCAAAGGCCTAGTCGACATCAGCTTTCCTGAAATAGAAAAGTTCGACAACTTGCCAGCACCCAAGGTTGAAGGCGCTTCAGCCTTTGTTTCCATCATGGAAGGCTGTTCAAAATATTGCTCATTTTGCGTAGTACCGTACACCCGTGGTGAAGAAGTAAGCCGCCCATTAGCGTCTGTATTACTAGAAATAGAGCAGTTAGCAGAGCAAGGCGTACGCGAAGTAAACTTGTTAGGCCAGAACGTGAACGCCTATCAAGGTGAAACTGACCACGGCGACACCGTAGATTTAGCCGAGGTGATTGCCTTAGTAGCCAACGTAGATGGTATCGACCGTATTCGCTTCACTACCAGCCATCCTGTTGAATTTACCGACAGCCTCGTTGACGCTTTTGGTCAAATACCAGAGCTAGTTAGCCACTTACACCTACCTGTGCAGTCTGGATCCGACAAAATATTAATGGCCATGAAACGCGGCCATACAGCGCTAGAATACAAATCCAAGATGCGCCGCATCCGTAAGCAGCGTCCAGACATTAGCTTTTCGTCAGACTTCATTATTGGTTTCCCTGGTGAATCCGACGCAGATTTTGAAGCCACCATGGATTTAATTGCCGACATCGGTTTTGATTTATCCTTTAGCTTTATATACAGCAAGCGCCCTGGTACACCAGCAACAGATATACCAGACAACACTGATGACGCCACTAAAAAGCAACGCTTAACCTTGTTACAGCGTCGTATTGACAGCCAATCTTTCGATATTAGTAAAGCCATGGTGGGAAGCCTGCAGCGTGTATTAGTGAACGGTTACTCTAAGAAAGACCCTGGTAAACTTACCGGACGTTCAGAAAACAACCGCTCGGTTAACTTTGCTAGCAACAATGCAGACCTAATAGGCAAGTTTGCCCAAATCCATATTTTGGAAGCTTTCCCTCACTCTTTACGTGGCAACCTTGTGGACTCTGAATTAGACGGCATGGCACCTGTTGGCCCCATTGCTCGGTCATAGCTAGCATGACTAACGCTAACAATAGCTCAAAAAAATCTGCCGCTAATGCCGCTACTATCAGCGGCTCTATCTTTAGTTTATTACCAGATAACCCTCAACACCTTGCCAGCCTGCAGGGCCAGTTGGATGGCAATCTGCGTATCATTGAACAGCGCTTGCAGCTGAGCATTAGTAACCGCGGCAATCACTTTCATTTAGAGGGTACAGCTGCCGCCTGCATTGCCGGTGAAAACGTATTACAACAACTCTATCGTGAAGCCCAACAGAATAGCGAAGTGACTCCAGAAATGGTACATCTCGCCTTAGTGGAAGCCCTACACACCATGACTGAAACAAGCGTAAATTCCAGCTCTAATTCTAGTGCATTAGCCCCAAAAGCTAACCAACCACAAGATACTGGGCTTAGCGTTCGCACCAAACGGATCACCATTAAGCCTCGTGGTGAAACTCAGCAAAGTTACATTCGCGACATCCGTAAATATGACATAAATTTTGGTATTGGGCCTGCAGGCACTGGCAAAACCTACCTTGCCGTAGCGTGTGCAGTGGAAGCACTTGAGCGTGAAGAAGTGAGCCGTATATTGTTAGTACGCCCAGCCGTAGAGGCCGGTGAAAAACTTGGCTTTTTACCGGGTGACTTAGCGCAAAAAATAGATCCATACTTACGTCCACTTTATGACGCGCTTTATGAAATGCTTGGTTATGAGACTGTAATACGCTTGATAGAAAAGAACATCATAGAAATTGCGCCTTTAGCTTACATGCGTGGCAGAACCCTAAATGACAGCTTTGTGATATTGGATGAAAGCCAAAACACCACCCGCGAGCAAATGAAAATGTTCCTCACTCGCCTTGGATTTGGCTCTACCGCTGTTATTACGGGTGACGTTACGCAAATTGATTTACCAAAAGGCACACCCTCCGGCCTTAAACATGCCATAGAAGTATTAGATGGTGTAAAGGATATTGGTTTTACCCATTTTCTGTCTGGCGATATTGTTCGTCACCAACTTGTGCAGCGCATTGTAGATGCATATCACGCCTTTGAAAACAAAAAATCATGATAGTAGATTTACAAATTGTCAGCGCAAGCAAAGAATTACCAACATTAGCTCAGCTAGAGCAATGGGCACAACTTGCACTACGAATAGCAGATTCTGAAGCAGAAATCACCATTCGCATTGTTGATGATGAAGAAAGCAATGAACTAAACCTACAGTATAGAGGCAAAGACAAACCTACCAATGTATTGTCTTTTCCTTTTGAAAAACCCGAGTTTGATGACCCTGAACTCGCTGCAGAAATGGCCGCCGAGTTAGGTGATGTGAATTATTTAGGTGACCTTGTGGTTAATGCTCAATTAGTAGCCCAAGAAGCCATACAACAACACAAAAACGTTATAGACCATTGGGCCCACTTAGTGATTCATGGCACCTTGCACTTACAGGGCTTCGATCATATTGAAGATGACGAAGCCGAAGCTATGGAAACCCTTGAGGTGCAACTATTGGCCACACTTAACATCACCAACCCTTATGTTGCTAATAATAGCGACTAAGGGTATAAACTGCTTTCATTAACTTTTTAGGAATACACAACCCTCATGAACGACGACGCGTCGACCAACAGTCAGGACAAACGCTCCTGGCTGGATAGACTTTCTTTTTTCCTCAGTGACAGGCCAAGCACCAAAGAAGAACTGCTAGAACGAATCCGCCAAGCTGAAGAAGACCAAATACTCGACCGCGAAGTTCTGGACACCATCGAAGGCGCCTTACAAATGTCACACATGCAAGTGCGTGACATTATGGTTCCTCGCCCTCAGATGGCCGTTGTAAAAGCCGACCAAACTACCACTGAGTTTATGCAAACCATTACTGAAACGTCACATTCACGTTTCCCTGTTATTGGTGAGTCTCCAGATGACGTGTTAGGCATTTTATTAGCCAAAGATTTATTGCCCCTAGCGTTTGCTAAGCAAATGGACGATTTTGACCTTAACGCCATGCTGCGTAAGCCTATTTTTGTGCCCGAGAGCAAACGCCTTTCTGTTTTACTCAACGAATTTCGCACCAACCGTTATCATATGGCCATTGTGCTAGATGAGTATGGCGGCGTTGCTGGCCTTGTCACCATCGAAGACGTATTAGAACAAATCGTTGGTGAAATTGAAGATGAAACCGATGCCGAAGAAGACGATGGTAACATTCGACCTTTCGCAGATAACGGTTTCTTAGTTAAAGCCCTCACCACCATTGATGATTTTAACGAACACTTTGGCACTTATTACGACGAAACAGAATTCGACACTATTGGCGGCATTATCACTCAACAATTTGGTCATTTGCCGGCCAAAGATGAGCATATTCAAGTAGGTGAGCTTAATTTCCTCATTTTGGCTGCAGATAACCGCCGCATTCGCCTTATGCAAGTAAACCCTATTAGCACCGACGCTAATGAGCCATTACTTAAAAACTAATTTAGCCACCAGTCTAGTTGCTATAGTTGCCGGCGCTCTGGCCCCACTTGCCCTTGCGCCCATCAATTTATGGCCTTTAGCACTGCTAAGTGTGGTGCTATTTTGGTTCAGCCTCAATCAAAGCAAGCACACCAAACAAGCCATCTATACGGGCCTTGCCTATGGCTTAGGGTATTTTGGCGTAGGTGTAAGCTGGGTGTTTGTAAGCATGGTTGACCATAGCAATACTCACTGGCTACTAGCCACGGTTCTCACATTTTTGTTTTGTGGTGGCTTAGCCCTGTTTTACGCACTTTTTGCCGGCCTATTTTATCGCTTTAAACCACATCACCAATACCCTACTTTATTATTTATAGGCCTTTGGATTAGCCTAGACTTACTGCGAGGCTGGTTACTTACAGGCTTTCCATGGCTGTACTTAGGTTATGCTGGTTTAGGCACCTATATAGAGAACTACGCTCCCATCTTAGGAGTGCATGGTGTTACGCTATTGCTATTGGCCAGCGCCTTATTAGCCTTTGGCTCGCAAGCTAAACTACCTTTACGCTTGACCTTGCTCACAGGGTTATGGCTTGCAGGGCAAGGCCTGGGCGCTATCTCTTGGACTCAACCTAGCCCACAAGGCCCCATCAAAGTTACCTTATTACAAGCTGATGTAAGCTTAGAAAAAAAGTGGTCCCCACAATCCCTAGCCCCCACATTAAAGTATTACTTTAAACAGTCTTATCTTCATTTAGAAAGTGACTTAATCATTTGGCCAGAAACAGCCATTGCTACCTATTGGGATAATATAGCGCCAGCATTCGAACCTCTTAAAGCTCTTGCTAAAGAACAAAATACACAAATAATAAGTGGTACAGTAATACGAGAAAATGCAGTAACAGAAGCAAACTATTACAACGGATTAGTAGCTTTTGGTGCAGAAAACGGAGAGTATTATAAACAGCGTTTAGTGCCGTTTGGTGAGTATATACCACTAGAATCATGGCTCAGAGGAGCAATAGACTTCTTTAATTTGCCTATGTCAGCCTTTAAATTACCACTACATAAGCAAGGCCTACTAACCCACAACATAGCCATAGCCGGCAACATTTGTTACGAAATTGCTTACCCACAACTGGTGGCCCAGCAAGCGGCTCAGGCTCAAATGATTGTTACCGTAAGTAACGACACTTGGTTCGAACGCTCATTAGCGCCATGGCAGCACTTACAAATGGCACAAATGCGCGCCATAGAAAACGGCAAACCGGTTGCCCGAGCAACTAATAGTGGGGTTTCTGCGTTGATCAATGCCGCTGGAGAAGTCACTCATACCGTTCCCTTATACCAACAGGCACAGCTTACCGGCGAGGTGACTTTGATGGAGGGCACAACACCCTACAATACAGGCCTAAACTGGCCCGTATTATTACTTAGTATAGGATTAATCTTGTGTGGATTAAGGCGCAATCTTATACGCGTTTTCCCAGTCTGGTTCAAAACCTAGAATCACGTTAGGCTGCGGCTGCCTGTGGTTAAAGTGGAAGTTATGAACTTGGGTAAATTGCGCACGAAGGTCATCTGACGATAACTGAGTTACCTTAGCAGGCACTAAATAGCCCTCACCACGCGCACGAAATGCCATGCGGCACTCTCCTTCTGCCAACAACCGCTGTGCATATGGCGCTTCTGATGGGCAAAGTGCAGTCATGGTAGATTGAAAGGTATCTGCCTTTTTATAATAATCAGAAGACACCTGTTTCACTACCCATTCAAATCGCTCAATGGGATCTATCACTTTAATAGCGTTGTGCTTATATTGAGCTATCAAATGATCCAGATGGTGCTTTAAGATTAAAATAGTTAGCTCAACACCGGTATCGCCTTCTGCTCCGTAACACACTAAAGGCTTAGCCTCGTCTAACGGAAATCCAGCCGCTTGGCGTGCCGCAAAAAGGCGGCTTACACACTGCCAGTGCATAAATTCTTGTTCTAATGTTTTGTCGCTTGCAATCACTTATCCATCCTCTGTCGCACAATACTATAAATCGTGAAGGATCATTATGCAGTAAGCGCAGGTGCAAAAAAAGCCAGCAACCGTCAAAATGTAGAACTAGTGCGACAGCAATTACAATTAGCGACTAACAGCAACAAAAGTTGCATAAAAAACAACAGTTCATGCTAAGGTTCAAGACCTTCATCTGAACGATTGTTCAATCCTTAAAATTTCGGTCTAGTCATGCTAAAACTAATCACCAACGCCAACCTTTTTGCCCCCGAAGCTATGGGCATTTGTCATGTATTAGTGGCTGCAGAAAAAATTATTTACATAGGCCCACACCTACCTGTACTGGATGCTGCGTTAGATGTAGAGGTGACCGACTTAGCAGGTGCCACTTTGGTGCCAGGCTTTATAGATGGCCATGCCCATATTACTGGAGGTGGTGGCGAAACCGGCCCAGCAAGCCGTGTACCACCAGTCTTTCTTTCTCAATTCACCCAATTTGGCGTCACCAGTGTGGTCGGTGTTTTAGGTACAGATGACTTAACACGCAACACCCAAAGCATCGTTACTCAAGCCTATGGCTTACGTGAAGAAGGCATGTCTGCTTGGTGCCACACTGGAGGTTATCACTTACCTCTTACCACGCTCACTGGCTCAGCACGTAGCGACATCGTATTTATAGACCCTATAATAGGTGTAGGCGAATTGGCCATCAGTGACCACCGCTCAAGCCAACCCACTTTAGATGAATTTCTACGAGTAGCAAGCGAAGCTCATGTTGCAGGCCTGATGAGTGGAAAAGCCGGCATTCTACACATCCATATGGGCGATGGTAAACGTGGCTTAGAGCTAGTACGAGAAGCCTTAGACACCTCAGAAATTCCAGCGCGGGTATTTAATCCAACCCACATTAACCGCAACAAAACTCTTTTTGATGAAGCTCTTCCACTAACTCTTAGAGGAGTTAGGTTGGATGTAACCGCTTTTCCTGAAGGACATAGTGCACCAGGTTGGTCTGCTGCCGAGGCTTTTTTACGTTATAGAGATGGGGGCTACCCTGCCGACAAGCTAACCATTAGCTCCGATGGTGGCGGCTGCTTACCTCACTTTAACGAAGAAGGAGAGCTAACTCGTATGGGTATAGGCCATTCCTCCACCTTAATCGAAGCTTTACGTGAAATATTAAACCACGAAGTGCCTCATTCTTCTCAAGCTCCTCATGTCTCCATCACCGAAGCACTCGCTCCGTTTACCTCTAACGTGGCCGATTTATTAAAACTTTCCCACAAAGGTAGGTTGCAACAAGGCAAAGACGCAGATATGGTAGTTTTAGATAAAGACTATAACATTTGTGATGTTATGGCTCGTGGCCGCTGGCATAAGCGCCATGGAAAAACTCAAATTTTTGGTACTTATGAACAATCATAAGGCTGTTATTTTTAATCATTAGTTAATATAGAAGTCATTTACAAATATGTGCCCAGCACCAGTTTCAGACCATACCCAACGCGGTTTTATTATTCCTATTGGTGGCGGTGAAGATCGTCAAAAAGAAATGCTCATCCACACGAAGTTTGTGGAATTATCCGGCGGAACAAACGCCGACATCGTGGTGGTACCTACAGCGTCACAGCTCGACTCTACCGGCCCCGACTACAACAATATTTTCCGTGGCTTAGGTGCAGGAAAAGTTGAGTTCTTACCCATTACTAGTCGTGAAGATTGCGACAACCCTGAATATGCCAAAATGTTAGACCGTGCTACAGGCATTTTCATGACAGGTGGCAATCAATTACGCTTATCCACCATTTTAGGTGGCACTTTAGTGGCACAAAAAATACGCCGACGTAATGCAGCAGGCATACCCGTAGCAGGTACTTCTGCTGGTGCATCTATTATGTCTGAGCACATGGTGGCTGGTGGCCGAGGCAACTCTGCACCTTCTGGAAATGGGGTTAGCCTTGCACCAGGCATGGGTTTAACCAACGCCGTTATTATTGACCAACATTTTACTCAGCGTAATCGTTTAGGGCGTTTGTTAAGTGCCTCATCCTACAATCCGTTCTTAATTGGTTTGGGCATAGATGAAGATACCGCTGCATTTATTGGCCCTGACGATGTCTTAGAGGTGGTAGGTAGTGGTACTGTAACGGTGGTAGATGCTGGGTCAATGACTCATTCATCCATGTGGCAAGCAGGCCGTAACGATGCATTAAGCCTGCTAGGCCTTAAACTTGATGTACTCGGCGAGGGCTGTCGTTACGATCTTAAAAACCGCCATGCCTATCCGCCAAGTGATGGCAAACACGGCTTTTGTAGCCTTGCGGACATTAGCCAAAAATAGGCCAAACCCCAAACAAACAACTGCAATAAAAAACTTATAATAAAAGGAAATTTGCACATGAAGATTCTCTCAACCAATGTATACGTTGGCCCCAGCACTTGGGCCAGTTTTCCAGTTATTCGACACGTTATAGACCTTGGAGTGCTTGAGCAGTGGCCTTCAGCAAAAATAGGTGAGCGCTTCATAGCTGCATTGGTTGCATCGCTTCCCGGATTAGACGAACATGGTTGTTCATATCGGGAAAGTGGTGGGTTTTTACGGCGTTTAAAAGAAGATGAAGGTACATGGTTGGGCCACGTTTGGGAGCACTGCGCCTTAGAAATCCAATCTATGGCTGGGTCAGAAGTAAGCTTTGGTCGTACCCGATCTACTGGCACCCCAGGCCAATACAATATGGTGTATGCCTACAAACAGCGCAACGTAGGCCTTGATGCTGGCCAGCTGGCATTACGCTTATTAATGCACCTTTTGCCTAAAGAGCTGCAAGAGCAAACTGACTACCGCTTTGACGCCGAATTTGAGTGGAAAGATGAAATTAACGAGTTTATCTTAAGTGCTCAGAAACGTAACTTTGGCCCTAGTACCGGCTCACTGGTTAAAGCTGCCGAAGACCGCAATATCCCTTGGATACGTCTTAATGATAATAGTTTGGTGCAATTTGGCCAAGGTAAATATCAGCAACGCATACAAGCCACTATTACTAGCCAAACTAAACACATTGCCGTAGAGATATCTTGCGACAAAGAAGATACCCATAATTTATTACACAAACTTGGTTTGCCCGTACCCCAGCAACGAATGATCTACAGTGCCCAGGCAGCTATTCGCGCAGCTAAATCTGTGGGTTTTCCGGTAGTACTTAAACCACTTAATGCAAATCATGGCCGCGGTGTATCAATAAACCTAACCACAGATGAACAAGTGACCACTGCATTCGATTTTGCTAAAGAGCAAGGCACTAGCCGTGCAGTATTGGTAGAAAGCTTTATTACCGGCTTTGACCACCGTATGCTAGTTGTAAATAACGAGCTAGTTGCCGTGGCAAAACGTGTACCTGGCCACGTGGTGGGTGATGGCAAACTCTCTATTGAACAACTAATTGACATTGTAAACAGCGACCCCCGTCGCGGCGTTGGCCATGAAAAAGTACTCACCCAGCTAACGCTAGACAAACAAGCCACTCGCCTAATGGAAGCAGGTAACGTTACCAAAGATACCGTTCTACCCAAGGATGAACTCTTTTATTTACGCGACACTGCCAACCTATCTACCGGCGGTACGGCTATCGACTTAACTGACGTAGTGCACCCAGACAACCGCGATATGGCTGTGAGGGCCATTATGGCTGTGGGCCTTGATGTAGGCGGTGTGGATTTTCTTACAGATGATATTAGCCGCTCCTACAAAGAAATTGGCGGCGCCATTGTAGAAGTTAACGCTGCACCAGGCTTCCGTATGCACGTGGCACCAAGCGAAGGTACCCCTAGGGATGTGGCTGGTAAGGTGATTGACATGTTATTCCCACCTAGTGCATTAACTCAAATACCCATTGCTGCCATTACTGGCACCAACGGCAAAACGACCACTTCACGTATGCTTGGCCACATTATGAAGACCAGTGGCCACACGGTAGGCATGACTTCTACAGACGGCGTGTATGTAGATGGTAAGTTAAGTGTAAAAGGTGATATGACGGGGCCAACCTCTGCACAAATTGTATTGCGTGACCCTACGGTAGACTTTGCAGTAATGGAAACTGCTCGCGGCGGACTATTACGTAGTGGTCTGGGTTACCAAAACTCTGATGTAGCTGCCTGCCTTAACGTGACCGCAGACCACTTAGGTTTAGGTGGTATCGATACCGTAGAACAGCTAGCTGTTGTAAAACGTGTAGTGGTGGAATCTGCCACTGGCACCGCTGTGCTCAACGCCGATGACATCCACTGTTTACGGATGGCTGATTTTGCCAGAGCAGAACGTATTTGTTACGTCACCATGAATTCAGACCATAGCTTAGTAAAAGAACACATTCGTGCGGGTGGACGAGCGTTAGTGCTAGAAAAGGGCATGAACGGCGACATGATTGCAATTTATGACAACGGTACCCACATTCCTGTACTTTGGTCACATTTGATTCCAGCCACTATGGAAGGCAAGGCCATGCATAACGTGCAAAATGCTATGTTTGCCGTGGCTATGGCTTATAGCTTTAACGTTGACTTAGATAACATTCGTCATGGCCTACGTACTTTTGATACCAATTTCTTCCAAGCCCCAGGCCGTACCAACGTATTTAACGAACATCCGTTTAAAGTTATTTTAGACTATGCCCACAATCCTGCAGCGTTCCGCGCCATGGCAGATTTAGTGACCCGTTTAGATGTGAAGGGACGCCGTATTGCCGTAATGTCTGCACCTGGAGACCGCCGTGATCAGGACATCTACCAAGCTGCAGAAATTTTAGCGGGCCACTTTGATCACTACATTTGTAAGGCCGATGACAATCGCCGTAAACGAGGCCATGATGAAGTGCCCATGATGTTACAACAAGGGCTACTTAACCACGGCGTAGACGCATGCAACATTAGCGTTATTGCGTCAGAGCAAGAAGCGGTAGATACAGCATTACATATGGCCAGAGAAGGCGATTTAGTGATGGTATTTGGCGATAACATCACCCGTTGTTGGAAACAAATCATCTACCTAAAGAATGAACAACAATCCGACCTTGAAACTCACCCATCCATGGATGAAGGTACCGATGAAGGTACAGGCATGGAAGAATTACTCAGTGAAGGCGACACTCTTATCCGCGATGAACGCGGCGTACGTCTGGCACGCAACAACGACGAAGACGGCGACTAAGTTATGGCTGAAGCGGCAGATACCATTGAAATGGCTTTAGATATTCGCTGTAGTGCAAGTGAAGACCTAACCCTTGACGATTTTCGAAGACTTACCGGCCCAGGATTATTATGGAGTCATGTGGGCGCAAATTTAGATGTTTCGTGCCCTAGCGAACACCTAGATCAAATGATTACCGTTTGGTATCAACAGGCCAGACGTGTGCTGGATGCCATAGGTTGGCAGGATGAAAAAATAATTGATCGCCGTTTTGATGGTGGAGCAAATCTTGCTGTGTCGTCTCCAATGGACCAGCTTTATAGCGCAATGTTTGCCTGCCAAACGGCTTGGCACTTTACTGCTGCACAACTATTAAACACCACATCCAACAACTTTGACATCATGATTGACGACCTTAAAAATGTGATGCATAGAGAATCCAACCCCGAATTAATCGCCCTAATTAACGCTGCTAACAGCCACGGTATTGATGTTCTGTGTGATGATGACGAGCTATCTTTAGGCCACGGCACTGGTTCTGAAACATGGTCGGTATTTAACCTTCCACAACCTGAAGATGTAAACTGGGCCAACTTACATGACGTACCCGTCGCTTTAATAACAGGTACTAACGGCAAAACCACCAGCACTCGTCTATGTTCAGCAATTGGAACGGCCGCTGACCTAACAGCAGGGATTACCTCTACTGAATTTGTGCGCGTGGGTGACGACATACTCGATTATGGTGACTACTCCGGCCCAGGTGGCGCGCGTATGTTACTTAGGGACAAACGCTTAGATGTGGCTTTTTTAGAAGTAGCCAGAGGCGGTATATTACGTCGTGGCCTGCCCTTACACAGAGCTAGGGCAGCTTTAGTCACTAACGTGGCTGCAGACCATCTTGGTCAATACGGCGTTAACACCGTGGAAGAGCTAGCTGTTGCCAAATTTGCCGTGCACCGTACCTTAGCTGCTGGGGGCATCTTAGTACTTAATGCTGACGACAGCTATGTAGAGGATGAAGCCAGCCGAACCCCTGTCACCAAATGCTGGTTCTCTCTTGATGCAGAACACCACCTCATTGCAGAGGCTAAATTCAATGGCCTCACTTGCGCATGGCAAGAGGGTGATAACCTTGTATATTTTGATGGTAAGCGAGCACACACTATCGTTAAAGTTAAGGATATTCCTTTAACCATGGGTGGTGCAGCAGATTACAATATTCGTAACTCCCTAGGTGCACTGTGCTTAGCCAAAGCGATGAACATTGATGATAATGCCATTGCAAAGGGCTTATGTAGCTTTAACAATGACGCCAAAGATAACCCCGGCCGTTGCAACGAATTTTTGCTCAACGGTGCACGTGTATTTATAGATTTTGCCCATAACCCTCATTCTATTTCTGCAGTAACAGACGCTTTGGCCAGCATCCCAGCCAAACGACGTTTTTTAATGATTAGCCATGCTGGAGATCGGTCAGACCAAGATATTTTAGAGGCCACTAAATGCGCCTTAGCCCTTAGCCCAGACGTTTTAATGGCTGCCGAATTGCCACAATATTTACGTGGCCGAGAGCTCGGCGACACCATCAGACTCACCCACAAACAAGCCAAACAACAAGGCATGTTGGCGCATCAACTCCTTATAGCAGATGGTCCAGCTGCAGGGGCCCAAGCAGTTTTAAAGCAATTACAACAAGGTGATTTAGCTTTACTTTTAGTATTATCCGAACGAGAAGAAGTGTTTGCTATGCTTGACCCAGATCTAGCCAACTAAAAGAACCCCACTAGCAATCACATTATAGTGGAGTATGATTAAACCTTAACTCTACTATTAACCTTCTTATTAAGGCGGAGCATATGATGATGTTAGCTAAAAAATACAACTTCTTTACCATCGGAGCACTGTTAATAAGCTTAGCATCGCCTTGGGCCTTGGCAGAAGGCAGTCCAGATTTGTTGGGTAATGACTTATTTACTACTGCTGACAAAGTATCCATTAATAGCAGAGGTGTGGATAACGCTTTTGTAATGGCCAGAACAGTTGACCTGAATCAAGTGGTGTCAGGTAGTGTTCACGCTCTAGCCGTAGATGTAGCTATTAACTCCGACGTAGGCAATGGTGTATATGCTGTAGGTGACAGTGTGTCTATTAATGCTAGCGTCGCCCAAGACGTATTGATTTTCGGCCAAAGTCTCATTGTTAGCAGCCCTATTGGTGGCGATTTACGGGGTGTTGGCGATTCTATAACAATAGATGGTTTGGTTGCTGGCGACATTCAATTTGCAGGCCAGAGTATTATCCTTAACAGCCTCGTTAACGGTTCAGCTGCATTTGCTACCGACAACCTTTCCTTTGGACCTAGCGCACAGATCAAAGGTGATCTAATACTCTACGCGGAACACGGTACCCGTTTCAACATTCCAGCCAGTGTAATTAGCCCAGACCGCATTATTTACCGTTCCAGCAATCAAATGCTCGGCAATGAATTCATCGAACCCGTTGGAAAAAATTTAGGCGTTCTTGGTTTAGGTATTTTTTATGAGTTACTTGTGGCTATTCTAGTGACCAGCATTATCGTAATTATTGCTAACAATGCCAGTCATAATGCCTATACTCGTGCTTGGAGTGGTGTGTGGAGTAGTTTAGGTTATGGTTTGATCGGTTTGGCCTTATTAAGTGGCGGCGTCATTGTGACGGCAGTTACCTTTATTGGTATTCCTGTGTCTATATTGCTCATCGCCGTAACTGTTGCGGTTACCATCGTAGGGTACTGGATGGGCAGCTATTTTATTGGCGCTAGAATTTGGTTAGCCGCTCGCGGAGAACTACCAAACTCTGTATTAATGATCATGCTAACTGCCACCCTAGGAGCCCTCTGCGCTGAACTGATAAGCTCAATACCATTTATCGGTTGGTGCCTTGCCATCGCTATTACCGTCTTTGGTGTGGGGGCACTTAGCCCTTGGCGTGCCTTACGTGTGAGCGATGCAAGCGTGTGAGTGATGCAAGCGTGTGAGCGATGCAAGCTCTTAAGTAGTAAGTATTTCCGCTTAGGTAGCCTGTACCTCTGGTTCCAATTGCAGGGGCAGAGGCACATCAGTTTGTTGCCAATAACCAATCAAAATTCCCTGCTCATCTGATTTTCCCATGCGTTGGCGCGCCATAAATTCGCTTCCTGTCACTCTATTCTTTAACCCAGCCGACCAATCCATCATTTGTTCCGTTAACTGGCTGCGAACCACTGAATACTCTTTGTCTATACCAAAATCAACCAGCTCTTGTGGGTCTTCTTGTAAGTCATACAACATAGGTTTAAATCCAAGACAGTGGATGTATTTATAGCGCCCATCAAACAACATGGTCATACGGGCATTATAACTATTACGGCCTAACTCCCCAGCAAATTTCATTGCCGAATAATCACACTCTGCCACCACATAAGACCGTGCATTTGATGATACTAGTGGCTGATTTTGGCGTAATATTGGTAATAAAGATTGCCCTTCTAACCACTGCCACTGGGGCTCACCACCAGCCCACTCTACAAACGTAGGCACTAGATCTATGGCACAGGTTAGCTCGTCACACTGGGTGCCACGGCTTCCATCAGCAGCACGAGTAGGGTCCATAATTATTAATGGCACACGCGTCACAGGATCATGGAACAAATCTTTTTCTCCCAACCAATGATCACCAAAATAATCCCCATGGTCTGAGGTTAATACAATCATCGTGTGCTCACTTTCTCCTTGCTCTTCCAAGCTAGCAAATAATCGCCCTAGGTTGTCGTCAATTTCTTTCACTAAGCCATAGTACGTCGGTAACGCATGATTTCTGTAGTCATCTTGGGCATAGGTTTTACTATGAGGTTGCTGCATAAAAGCTTGGTACAAAGGATGCGCATTGTGTTTTTCTGAGTCGCTTTTATTGGCTTTAGGTAAATCCATACCGCGGTACATTTGATGATAAGGCGCTGTTGCGACTAAGGGCCAGTGAGGCTTAATGTATGACACATGTAAACACCAACTTGATACGTCCATTTGCTTGATCATCTCATTGGCTCGATCAGTGGTATAGGCTGTTTCAGAGTGTTCTTTGCCTATGCGCGCAGGTAAATGGGAGTGCTTTAAAAACATGCCATTACGCAGCACACCAGACTCATCGGCCATGGCGTTTGCCCATTGTGCCCATGGATTAGAAGCTGCATAACCTTGGCGCCTTAAGTAGTCGAAATAAGCCGGTTCTACACCGCCATAACCGCCGGCCGCTCCTACTGTATGTAATCCGTCATCATGCTCACCGTTACTAAACCCGGCGTTGCTAATAAAACGGCCTAATTCAGATTGAGGTTCTATCCCTAGTCTCGCCATACCGGCGTGGTCTGGTTTCATATGGGTTTTGCCCATCAAATAGGTTTGTACACCGCAGGCTAGCAGATGGTCTGCCATAGTGAGTTCATCCGCACGCGTGGCCCAGCCATTCCAACTGGCACCATGGGATCGAACATGTCGGCCAGTGTAATAGGAGGCTCTAGAATTACCACAGCTGGTGCCTTGGATATAACAGCGGTTAAATTTCACACCCTTTTCAGCCAAGCGGTCTATATTTGGGGTGTCCACCAAGTTGTTACCATAGCAAGACAAAGCGTCGGCCCGCAGTTGATCCAACATAATGAAAAGTATGTTTTTTTGCATCACTATAGTTACCTCACCAGACAAATTAATCAGTGCTAGAATAACACACCTTTGCGCACGCACTGGCCTAGGCCAAACACCTTGATTAGCTCTCAGAATCTGCTAGTAACCAAGCCTATAGAACGACTAGTTATCCGTAAGTCTTTCGGCATGATGCTAGGCATTCTGGGTATTATGTTGTTTTTTTTAGCCAACAGCTGGTTTATTGCCTTATTGGGCACCGAAGCCCTTGCCGCAGGGTAGAGTCGTTTCTGTCAATGGAGAGATAGACGATATTTTGAAGCGCTCGAATACCTATTAAAGGGCCGTGCCAAAGGTAAAGTTGTGATTAAACACTAGGTAACGGTTTTGGTTTACCGTTGCCGTCTACTGCTACAAAGGTAAACATGCCTTGTGTCACCTTTGCTACCGTGTCGCTGTGGTGGCGCCTAACCCAGGCCTCCACATGCACAGTAATAGACGTATTACCGCGCTTTGCTTCACTACAGTAACAACTCACGTCGTCACCAATATACACTGGCTTATGAAAGGTCATGGCATCCACCGCCACCGTAACCACTCGCCCTTTAGCTACATGAGCAGCAAATACACCACTAGATATGTCCATTTGAGACATAATCCAGCCGCCAAAAATATCGCCATCGGGATTAGCGTCGGCTGGCATAGCAATGGTGCGTAGCGAAGGGTTTCCTTCTGGCATAGCTGTTGGGGTAGCTACTGGAGTAGCTAGTTGCGCAGTGGGTGGCGTTGATGGGGGTGTAGGCACTGTGGGTTATACCTTTGCTAAAGCTTGTTCAATATCAGCAATGATATCACTCACGTGCTCAATACCCACCGAAATCCGCACTAAATCTTCTGATACACCCGCAGCAGCTAGCTCAGTAGCATCTAGTTGCCGATGTGTGGTGCTGGCTGGATGACACGCCAAAGACTTAGCATCGCCAATATTAACTAGCCGTAAAATCATATCTAGTGCGTCTATAAACCGACCACCGGCTTCACGACCACCCGCCACACCAAAGCTTACAATGCCTGATGCTTTGCCACCGCATATTTTTTCACACAGGGCTTTATAAGGGCTGCTATCTAAACCCGCGTAGTTAACCCACTCTACTTTAGGGTGGCTTTGTAAATACTTAGCTACAGCTTCGGCATTGTCGCAATGGCGCTCCATACGTAAACACAGGGTTTCTAAACCTTGCATCAACATAAACGAACTGTGGGGAGACATAGCAGCGCCGGTATTACGTAATGGAATCACACGACAACGGCCAATATAAGCGGCTGCGCCTAAGGCTTCGGTATACACCACTCCATGATAAGAAGGATCTGGCGTATTAAGCACAGCAAAGCGGTCCTTATTTTTCACCCAATCAAACTTACCAGAATCAACGATCATACCGCCAATGGTAGTACCGTGCCCGCCAATGTATTTGGTTAAGGAATGAATGACTATATGAGCTCCATGCTCTATAGGTCGGCACAACACCGGTGTAGCTACGGTGTTGTCTACCATCAATGGCACACCGTTACGTTCGGCGATTTCTGCCAATTTTGCAATATCAACAACATTACCCGCTGGGTTGCCAATTGATTCACAAAAAATTGCGCGAGTACGGCTGTCAATATGTGCTTCAAGCGCTGCATAATCGTCGTGGGAGGCGAAACGGGTTTCTATGCCTTGGCGAGGAAAGGTATGAGCAAACAGGTTGTACGTACCGCCATACACCTGGCTAGTGCTCACAATGTTATCGCCTACTTCACAAATACACTGTATCGCATAGGTAATCGCTGCCATGCCGGAGGCTACCGCTAAACCAGCAATGCCACCTTCCATTGCCGCCACACGCTCTTCCAATACCGCTGTGGTGGGGTTGGTAATGCGAGTATATATATTACCCGCAACCTTAAGATCAAATAGATCTGCACCATGTTGGGTGTCGTCAAAGGTGAATGAGGTGGTTTGGTAGATAGGCACTGCCGCAGCCTTTGTGGTGGCTTCGGATGTATAGCCGTGATGTAACGCCAAAGATTCTAACTTCATGAAACACTTCCTTTGTTGTAGAATTAAAACACTGGCTTGAGCATATCAAGTTTTTTATTCCAAAATAACCCTAAAAATTATTTTTTTATGCATATTGGTTATATATAAAACTTACGGTCATCTTTCATTATGCCTACACGCAGCTTTATCCATCGTTTACTAGCCCTATTTATTGGTCTGTTTATTGGCCTGTCTGCCTCACACTCGGCCTTGGCAGCTTGTACTCCGTGGCTTAAACATGAGCTCAAACAACTCCATTCAGGCACACCTCTAAACTTATGCGAAGTTACAGCAGGCAAACCACTATTGCTTGTAAATACCGCTAGTAACTGTGGTTTTACCAGCCAATTTGAAGAGCTAGAAGAGCTACATCAACAATACAAAGACCAAGGGTTGGTGATTATTGGCTTCCCAAGCAACGCCTTTAACCAAGCAGCTAAAGACGAAGAGGAAGCCGCTAAAGTATGCTTTTATAATTTTGGGGTCACCTTTTTAATGAGCCAGACTATTGAAGTGACTGGTGGTAATGCTCATCCAGTATTTGAGCATCTAACACAACAAGGTGGTAAACCAAGCTGGAACTTTAATAAATACCTAATTGATAAAGATGGCAAGGTGATTAACCGATATAGCCAGTGGACATCACCTACGTCGTGGCGCATTACCGGTGCTATTGAGAAGTTATTATGAGTAAAGTGAAAGCGACCTCTGTTGAGTTAAAAGCCACCGACTGCTATTGCAAATCTGGTGTCAGTTTTCAATTATGTTGTCAGCCTGTACTAAGTGGTAGCCTTCCAGCTAAAACTGCAGAAGTACTAATGCGTTCACGGTATACGGCGTTTTGTCTCCATGATCAGAATTACCTGTTACAGACTTGGCACCCCAGTACACGCCCTGAAAGCTTAGAACTAGAAGCCCAACAACAATGGCTGGGGCTTAAAGTAGTAGCAACTCATCACGGCCACCAAGAAGATGTTAAGGGACAAGTGGAATTTATAGCGCGCTACAAGATTCACGGCCGAGCCTATCGGTTGCACGAAAACAGTGACTTTGTATGGCAAGATGAACGTTGGTATTACACTCAGGGCACACTTTTTGGCCAGTAATCCCTGTGTGTCAACCTGAACCCATACACTCGTTGTCTGGGATAATGTATATTTCAGGGTGACAACTATGGGATCAAAGCAATGCCAAAACCTTTAAGCCAAACACCGAACACTCAAGTAACGCCAGAACCTGCCTTAGAAAAGCGAACGAGGCGTACGTATAAAGCTGAGTATAAGATGAAAATCATTGCTCAAGCTGACGCCTGTAAACATGGCGAGCTTGGCGCGTTACTTAGACGAGAGAAATTATACAGCAACCAGCTTTCAGCCTGGCGGAGCGAGTTGCAAAATGGTGGCATTGCCGGATTACAAAAGACCGCGCCTGGCCCAAAGTCCTCTAAAACAGCTGATCAACGCCATATCGAACAACTTGAAAAGACCAACGCTCGGTTGGCCAGAGAGCTCGAAATCGCTAATGGCTGTTTAGATCTCCAAAAAAAAGCCTTATCAATGCTCGATCATTTGAACAGTGGGAGCAATGCATGATGACAGTGCTAAGTGAACGTTTGCCATCACTTCCCTTAACGCGGGCTTGTATGGCCTTGGGCTTGAATCGAAGCACCGTGTATAAGCATCATAAGAGAGCCGCTAATGATACTCCCCCTCAACGTTGCCGAAAAAGCTCAGCTCAACCCAAAGCCTTAACGGCCCAAGAGCGTGAGGCCGTTATCAAGGTCCTAAATAGTGAACAGTATGCCGATCAACCACCCAAAGAGGTCTATCAACGCCTACTGGAAAATGGGCAATACCTGTGTTCAGTGAGCACGATGTATCGCTTGCAGCGCGAACGTGACGAATGCGGCGAGAGACGCCAGCAAAGGGCTGCGCAGCATCACGCTATTCCGAGACTACTGCCAACAAGGCCACACGAAGTGTGGACTTGGGATATCACTAAGCTCCCGCTCATTCGACGCGGGGTTTACTTGTCCTTATACGTCGTACTGGACTTATTTAGCCGTTACATTGTGTCATGGATGGTTTCTCATAAAGAGAACAGTTCACTGGCTAAGCAACTCATGGATGAAACAGTGAGCCGGTATGAAATTACCCCAGGGCAACTGACTTTACACCAAGATCGAGGCTCGCCAATGACCGCTCATGGCTACCTTGATCAAATGACGGAGCTTGATATGACATGTAGTCATAGTCGGCCTCGCGTGAGCAATGATAATCCTTTTAGCGAAAGCCAATTTAAAACCCAAAAGTACCAGCCGGACTATCCAGGTCGTTTTAATGACATTCACCATGCTCGCCAGTGGACTGAGGAATACGTGAATTGGTACAACACGGAACACCATCACAGTGGGTTGGCTGGTTTTACACCTGAACAGGTTTTTACAGGGCGCTATCATGAAATAGCACAGGCCAAACAACTGGCTTTAGACGCCGGTTACCAGAATCATCCAGAGCGGTTTGTTAAAGGCCGTCCGATAGTGTCTATGCCACCTAAAAGCGTGGCCATAAATCCGATTACGCCAAGCAATGATGGCCAATTTGTAGATGACCGAGTGAACTTCCCCACACTGACAGCAGCTGGGTACGTGAAATAGATGTTATCTTTTAACTAACTGTCCATATGAGGTTGACACCTTCCGTAATCGCCTGAGGAGGCAGATTATTAATAGATGATGCTTAATACCAATGCTGAATTGGGCGTTCACATGATCATTATTTGCAGCTAATAAATACCACTTAACACGCCTCTTCTGGCGAGGTTTGAGGCATGAGCGGCCTACTAAGCGTCAGCACCTTCAGCGTGTTCGAGTGGGCAGTACAGAAGGTGTTTAAGCTGGATGGATGGTATAAATGACAGACTATATATGGGCCTCAGAAAGCCCATTAGAACCTGAAGGTAGATTTTAACGAGAAATGCTTGTACTGGCTACAAGTCTCATCCAATCCAATAGTGTGTATTCCCTTGGGGCTATTGGTGGAGGGTCTGGGCATCTGATTTAGATTAACCCTTTAACAAGGTCTTGATCTGGGAAGTCTGTGGTGGTTCTTAGGGTGTTTAGCCAAAGTACACTCCAAATTCGCAAGTCAAATTTAGGAAAACTTCCTATAAGTTATGGCATATATTGATCTTGAGAACCTCAATGACAAACACATTAGGAAGTACCATGAAGAATGCACTATCCCCATCAATGCCTGCTTTGATTAATTTATATAGCTCTAAAGGGGAAGGGCCCCATAAAGGCCCTACCAAAATGAAAATCTTGGCATATGAATATGCTGATAAAATGCTCAACCACGAGCCTCCACTCGCAGAGTGATTTTAATAAAGTCTTATAAAACTAAAAGCATGGCTAATCTAACTCAGAACATCGTTAGAGTGGACGAATGGTAGACTGAGTGAGCAATGAAGTCTTAACTCTTAGCTCATCCATAAAGCTTTTTACAGCCTCTTAAACCTCAATTTAGGACAGGCGGATTTCAGGTCAATGGTCGACTTAAGCTCTCCAATCCGTGCAGTAGCATTCGGCTCACTTTATCATCGTCCCCGACCATTTTTTTTGTTGACACTAATTTCAGCGCTTTTGCCTGATGAATCAATAACTCAATTTTGTCGGATGTGACACTTTCTTTATCGTTAAGTATTTGATCTGCACTGGTGGCTATGGTCGTAATCAGAGGGTAGCCAAACTGACCCCCACCTCCTTTAATAATATGAGCTAACTCCATAGCCTTTGATTTTAACACGCTGTCTTTTGGCTTATTCGATAAATCAGAAATCAATTTTATAAAATCGTCACATTGTGCCTCTAAATCATCCTCATACATTGTTAACAATATTTTAAACTCATCTTCACTAAGGGCTGCGCGAAGAGCTGAAGGATTCTCAATGCCTTTGTTCTGTTCTACCATTTGATCAACGATACTCGCAACCCGCAGTAGAACTTGGT